>ULTX01085418.1_pt1 | contig 43262 bp, 27 predicted proteins | sample 1958041 | NCBI WGS metagenome assembly ULTX01 (sample SAMEA4835747, study PRJEB28245) | human gut metagenome | biome: gut microbiome; material: fecal sample | place: Denmark | collected 2008
TTCCTCCTGCGTTTTGCCCATTCTGCGTGCGTCGCCGAGCCAGCGTCCAAGAAGGAATTCTTCCCTTGTGCCGAGCAGCTTTTCGAGTTCGTCAATGAGAGTGAGGAACTCCCCGGATGCGGTCTTATATGCCTGAATATCACCATTTTTGAAAGCCCGGGCCGCGTTCTGCTGAAGAACGGATGCGTAGTCGGCGAGCACCTGGCGGGTGAGGTCTACGATGTCGTAGCGGAAGCCGTCGCTTGAAGAGAGGGCGTCGCAGCAAGAGAGGAGTTTTTTCCAGGCGACCACGAGCTCTTCACTTCTGTAGCATTTTTTCGTGTTTGTCGTTCCACCCGGATTTATCTTGAAATTCGGACGTCCCGTGATGATGGATTCGTGCCCTCCGTTATTCGTTGTGTTCTCATAAGCCGTCGAGAATATAATCTCCCATGCCTTTTGCGCGTCTTCGTTTTCTTGCCCGTAACGTTCAGAAAGATAATTCTTTATAAATGAATCTATCTCGATAGGGGAGTCTCTCCAGACATTTTCAAGCATCAGGGCGAAAATCGCAGGATTCTGGTTTATGCCTTCCATCGTGAGGCCGATTCCGCTGAATTTGCCCCTCTCTGGCCTTGTCAGAGTCGATGCCGGGTCGTTTGCCACTCGGGAGGCGTTTCCGGAAAGTACAATGTTCTGACCGAAGTTCTGGAGCATACACCAAATCCACGGTTTGCCGTAATAGGCTTCTGTTCTCTCCCAAACCGGATGGCGCTCGCTCCAAAGGTCGAGAATCACCATTCCGTCGTCCGGTACGGCTCCCAGAAGCGCCTGTATCTGAGGCTCGTGCCAATAATCCCTTTCATGGTAGAAAAGCCATCCCTGCATAAGCCAGACAGCCTTCGGGTCGGCGGCTCTCATTGAGTTGAAGAGCTTCGAGCTTATTGCGCTGAGGTAGCTTGTGTCGCTGGTCTGCGGCCTGTTTTCGTTGAATGTATCGGCGGAATAGATGTGGTTGGTCCCGTAGATGCGGGTCTGTTCTTCGATGAACAGGCGTCCTATTTCGGTGAACATCTCTTCACCCGGGTCGAGAACTGAAACCTCCGGAAAATTCACCCAGGAGCCTGTGCTGATTTTTGCCTCCGGGAATTTGTCCTTGAATGCCGGCGGCACGTGTCCGGTGAATGCCGGAAGAACCGGGGTCATTCCGAGTGAACGCTCTGCGTAGAGTATTTTCTTTGCGAGCTTTTCTTGCTTTTTCATGCAGCTTTGAGGAAGCGGGCCGCCCCATCCGTCGAGATTGCCCATCCAGAACCAGTTGTAGTAGGCCGGTCCGCTGAAGAAGGACTCCAGCTCGCTGTCGCTGAATCCGAGCTTGTTATAGACCCTTTTCCAGACTGAGTTCTGTCCGGTGAGGGCGAGCGGCATATTGATGCCGTTGAGCGCCATAAAGTCGATTTCCTGCTGCCAGCGCTCTTCGTCCCACCAACTCATCGAGTAATTGAATGTGCAGTAGTTCAGGTAGTAACGCCATTTGTAAGGTGATGTCTTGGCGGTTTTTTCTTCCGGAAGAGGGAGTCTCTCCGGAACTGCGCTGCTGTTTCCGCACCAGCTCCGGTGGAATCCGCAGTACTCTCGCAGATAGTGCCCGAGGGCGCTCGCTATGCTGACACCGTTGTTGCCTCCAAGTACGATTTTTCCGTTTTCTGCGCTGAACTCGAAGTAGTCGAGACTGTCCTGGCGTTCCGGAAGAAGACGGAGTTCAAATTCGGAAGACCTGCCTCCTGTCACACGGTCAACGAGGGAGCGGACCGCCTCAATCTGTTCTTTTTCTGTAAATACGGTCTGTGTCGCCTTGTCCGTGTTGCAGCTGGCAATAGCTGAAGCGACAAGTGTCAATGTCGTGAAAATTATGGCTGCGCGTGATATCCGCATCATCCCGGATGTGCTACTTTTCATTTGCTATGAGTTCTTTCGCGACCTCCAGAGGAGAGTCAAATGGTTTTGTATTGCTGTGATAAGGGGTGTTAATCCATTCTTCCTCCCATTCGTCGAGCATTCCGGCTTTTTCGGAGAAATGGATTTCGAGTCTCGGAATGTAGTAGTCGCGTATGAGTCCGGACCAGAATCTCGCTGCATAGTCTTCCTGCCATCCGCCCCAAGTGGTGATGAGCCTCTTGGCATTAGATTCCCTGCGGTCTTTTTCAAGTGCGCTGCCTTCCTCGCCCCTTGCATCCGAAATCCATCTGTCAAGCCTGTGGAGAGGATGTGAAGCGAGCAGACGGTCCACGTCGGAGAGTATGGCGACGGTCTTTCCCAATTCTTCCCGGCCCTTTTCCGTGCGTCCGAGTTTGAGAGCCTTCTCATAATGTCTGTCAGCGAGTTCCGCAAGATAGAGAGCCGAAAACTCGACGGCATCGTTGAAATAGAGAGGGGAGTCGCATTTGTCCGAGAGACTGAGGAATATCTTCACTGCCTTTCCGAAATCGTCGTCAATTCCGTGGCGGCTGACTCTTCTTCTGTCGTGGGTGACTGTCTGCCAGGTGAAACGAGGGTAGGAATAGAGCGAACTGTATACGCTCTTGTGCAGGAGCTTCCAAGCCTCTCTCATCTGATTGTCACAGAAACCGTAGCGGGCGCGGCAGTAGCTTTCGAGCCATCTGTCGATGTCGATGCTCTCCCTTGTCCAGCCCATATCTGCGAGCAGTTCATAGACAATTTCATTGTTTTCAAGACCTTCCGGCGCACTGCCGAAGCCTACGAGATTTTTGGAGTATTCCGAAGCGAGAGCCTCTGCAGAAGCAGTTGCATACATATCCAAATCTCCTGTCGGGAGAACTTTGCCTCCGAAATTCGGCACATAGCTGAATATCCATTTCTTGCCGTGGAAACCTTCCTGCACTTTCCAGGTCTGCTCTGTGTGCCAAACCCATTTAGGGTAGTCGTTTCCCAGGTCGATGATTATCATCTTGTCGTCAGGAACTCCGGAGAGCATAGCCTTGAGGCTTTCCGGGTCCCAGAAATCGTGCTGATATCCGAAAGTCCATCCTTGGGTGACCCAGATGGCATCGGAGTCGCCTGCGCTGATAGAGTTATATATTGCCTTTCCGTATTCTGCAAGAAGTTTGTGTTTGCCCTCGTCGTCGCCTTCCTCTACAGGCAATTTCATCTCGTTGAAACTGTCTGAAAGCCAATACTTTGCCTTGCCAAATTCTTTTTCCCACTCCCGTACGAAAAGTTTTCCGATTTTGGTGAACCACGGTGAGTCAGGGGAGAGTACGCAGGCATTGTCCTCCAGCGGGAAGCCTCCCCAGGTGAGCTGCCTTGCCTGGATTTCAGGATGTTTTTTCATCAATGCGGGCGGAATGAATCCTGCGAATGCCGGGGCTACAGGTTCCATTCCGAGTTCTCTCATCCTGTCGAGTATCTTGTGCTGGAGTTCAATCTGGGAGTTGTGCCAGTTGTCGTCGAGAGGACCGTCGAAGCGGTTCAGATTGCCCATTCTGTGCCACGGAAGGTGTGCGGCTCCTGTGAAGAAACTGTCGATTTCGTCGGCTTCAAGTCCGAGTTTAAGCCATACTCTCTTTGCAATCGCCTCGGCTGCAACGCTTGCAAGCGGCATATTCACTCCGTGAAGAGCCATCCAGTCAATCTCTTTCGACCATCTCTCCCATCCCCAATAAGGAGTGGTGTAGCCGAAGGTGCAGACATTGAGGAAGTAGCGCAGCTCATAAGGAGAGACGGCTTCTTCGTCCCAGTCCGGCCAAATCTCGGGAATGTCCAGTTTGCTTCCGCTCCAGCATATCATCGAGCCGCAGGCTTCGCGGAGGTATCTGTCCATAGCATAACAGATTGCGCTCGGACTGCTTCCCCCGATGCTGAGCAGACCGCCGGTCGCTTCGATTTCAAATCTGTCCAGTCCCTCTTCCGTAGTCGGGATGGTTTTGAATGAGACATTTTCGAGTTTTCCTATTGTCCTCTCAATCACCCCTTGAGCGGCATTAATGCATTTTTCTTCAGCGCTTTTTTCCCCTTTACAAGAAAAGAAAAGCGGGACGAGAGCGAATGAGACAAAGATTCCTATGACTTTTTTCATCATCGAAGCGAGTTTTGTATTTATAAAATATAGAAGACGGGGAGAAGGTCAGTCCTCCCCGCCTTGGGGTTTGCAGGGCTTATTCTGCGATTTCGCACTGAGTCTTGATGTCGAGCAATACAGGTTTCATAAAAAGAGCCTCAGCAGCTTCTACCGGGAGGAACTCTTTGCCACCGGCATTGGTTTCTCTTATTGAGTCGTCGCCCTCGAACAACTGAATTTGCATAATTCCATAGTAGTAGCGAGGGTTTTCTTCTCCTTCTTTCTTCCTTTCTGAACGGAAAACGATGTAGTCACCGGTGCGATAGTTTTCTTTAATCGCATCCTTACTACTATCTCCGGCGTTGAGCAATTTGCGAAGAAGACCGCTGCCGCCTATATTGGTGACTTTCTCTGGATCTGTTTCTCCGAGAGTAGAGTTGTCGAGTTTTCTCTGGATTTCACCGAGAGCATAGAATGCCTTGATTCTTTCAAGATTTGTAGTCGGGTTCTTGAGCTTGAAGAAAATTGCGTCGACTGTCTTGAAGAGCTCTGCCTTCTCTCCCCAGCCCCATTCGCCTCTGATATATTGCATTTTGAATACTTTATCTGTCTCTGCTTTAGTTTTGTCGAGTTTGTGTTCTCCATATTGATAAATATCGCATTGACGTCCAACAGTTCCGGCACCGAGTTTGTCCACAGTGCAGAACGTATAACCTCTCTGACTTCCTATCAAACCGGTCTCCTCAGGTTTGATAAGTGTAGTTTTTCTCAGGACATTTGCAAAGCAGAAGCTGACATCTTTTCCGTCGACAGGGAGAATATCGTTGAGGCTGAGGATGTGCTCGACCTTGCCGTTTACCTTCACTCCGTGCATTGAGAAGAATGATTTGGTGTCAGAACCTGCTCCGGTGAATTCTTCCGGGTATTTCTCCGGATTGTTCTCGTGGTTCTCAACCTTGTTGTCTGCGTAGAGCGCTACAGCATCGTTGAACCAAACATCACCCTTAGGCTCTCCTGTTACCTTTGGAGCGTCGAAGTAGAACTTCTTGGCAGCGCCGGAAGCTGAAAGCACAACCTCAATTGCGTCAATTTCCTTTGAATCAGCAAAGAACTCTACAGATGCAGTAGTGCCTTCAATGGTTCCTTCCTGGGCCTCACCAACAACTGTGAATGTGCCGTCCTCTGCTTTCTTTGCACCGGTGAAAACAGCCTTTGAAATAGCTGTTGTGCTGGTGAACGAACCGCTGAGTTGCACCGGCTCACCATAAGGAAGTTCACTGACTGTCTCAAGAGTAAATTCTGCCTCGAGAGTCTTCACTTCGTCATTGTTTTTCGTGCAGCTCGCGAACAGCATAGTAAGCGCCGCTGCAAAAAGTAATGATTTCTTCATTTTTTTGTTGTTTTAATAAGTGGTTAATAATATGTTTGTTGTTCACTTTACAATAGTGTCATTTATTTGATTTCGACGTCCGCATAGATAGGGAAGTGGTCGGAAAGAAGCCTCTGGCGATCCACTGCGGTTTCGATGAGTTTCACTCCGGAACCTTTCTTTGCATAGATGTAGTCGATTTTGATTGAAGGCGACATTGTGCTGAATGTCAGTTCCCTGTTGGTAAGATCATCCCAGCCTTTTCTGAGGAATTCCATCTCGGGACTGTCCGGCTCCGCGTTCATATCTCCTGCCAGGAAAACAGGATTCTTGATGCCCTTCACCTTCTTCTGGATGAATTTGACCTGCTCAAGTCTCAATTCTGCTGAACTTACTTCCAAGTGAGTACAGATATAGGTGACAATCTGTCCGTCAGGAAGTTGGATGTCAGCTAAAAGCATCGCCCTCTGTTCCTTCTTTCCGATGTTCGGGAGAAAGACTCTTTCGCTACGGACGATAGGATAGCGGCTTAGAAGTCCGATGCCGTAATAGCCGCCACGGTAGTCTATGGCCTTGCCATAGATTCCGAACATTCCTGTTTCCTGAGCGAGTTCATTGATGAACTTGACCCCGTTCTGTTTCGGAGCTCTTTCACGATGTGTGTCCCAATCGCATTCCTGAAGCGCGACAATGTCCGCGTCTAAAGACTTGATGTAGGAGCCTATTTCCTCCATAGAGGCGAGTTCTCCGAATCGGAGGTTGTAACTCATCAGGCGCAGTTTTCCGTTTCCGGCGAAGCCTGCGCTGCAAATGAGAATGGCTGCTGCAAATGCTATAAATCTGAATTTTTTGCTCATAATTTTATTTTCTCGATTGTAATTCTGTAATATCCGAGATTCACCGTTTTTTTGCTTTCAGCACCACGACAGACGTATTCCGGCGGACAGATGACATAGAGACTCCATCCCTCTGCACCTTCAGAAATGAACGAACGGCAAGAATACGATGCGACTTTCGATTCAAGTTCTTTTTCAAGCCCGTTCTTCACCCGCCCTATTATGACTGCATTTTCCGAAAGCTTCACGCTCTTTTTGCTGAAGATTTCATCCAGCTGAGACATCTTGTCGATTCTGCCCGTGTAGATGGTCGTTCTGCCGGGGATGCCTGTCTGGATGTGTATATCGGCACCGCCGAGGAATACATCTGAATCATATATGCCGTCGAAATCGGCAATTGATGTTTTCGCTATGATTCCGCAGCCTTTCGTAACCTTCATTCCGGTCGGTTCCTGCTGGACGAAATAAGGCCAGATATTGTTGTCCCTGCAAATCTTCATGAATGGATTCGAGTCTCCTACGGTGAAGTCCATTCTGTCAAAGAAGAACATCACTGCCTTTTTGCCTTCTGCACCGAGGATGTGGTTTTTTGCTATGCTCACGTCCCTGCGTGCAAAATAACTGTCCTTGTCTTTGAGGTCGGTAAAATAATCCACTGCAAACGTGTTGTTGGCATTCATCTCTGCCGGCGGTTCGGGCAGTTGAGACGGAGCCGGAGTCGTCGGTTCATCCGGATTCTTTTCGCAGGCGCAAAACAGCGCGGCGGCAAGTGCTGTTGTAAGTATAATCCTTTTCATCTCATTTCTCCTCATAAATTACATCAGCCATCACAAAGCAGTGGTCAGACAGATCCGGTCTTGCGATGATTTCATATTTTGTGTATTTCCATTTCTTCGGATAACCCATCACATAGTCGAGCTTCTTGTTCGGTTTATTTGAAGGAATGGTGAAGCCGGTTCCTTCTCCGATTTCCTGCCAGGTGTTCTTGATATACCTGATAGGGTCACTGTCTTCAGTGGCATTGAAATCTCCAATCAATAGCGTGGGAGTAAGTTTATCCTGTTCGAAGATTCTCTTGTTCACATCGGCGTAGTGGCGGATTGTAATTTCTGGTGTTTCGAGTGCGAGATGTGTCGTGGCAACTCTCACCGTTCCGCCCTCAGGCAAGCGGACATATATCCATCCTGTGCTTCTCGGCTCACGCGAGCCTGTGATTGTGCTGACAATCTTTTCGGCTTTGAGGAAAGGATATTTACTCAGAAGAGCCACTCCGAAACCGCCGCCCTGATAGGTGAATGACTTACACCAATAGGGGAACATCCCCGTAGCTTGGGCCAAAGCGTTGAGAAAATCCGTGTTCCCGTTGCGTTTTGTGAAATGATCCACCTCTTGGAGGCAGACGACATCAGGAGCATATTTGTTGATGAGCTCAGCATACGGTTTTACCTTATGGTCGGCGTAGAGTGCACCTTCCTTGATATTCATCGACATCACCCTCAGGCTAAGCCTCTCTCCGGCAGACGCCTGCCGAAAAGAGGAGCAAATAGCCGTGATTGTGAGCATCAATGCAATTGTGATATTTCGTATCTTAATCATTTCATTCTTGTGGGCTTGATCAGTTCCACCCCGGGTTATTTGGGGCAAGATTCGGGTTCATCTGCATCTGTTTGAAAGGCACAGGAAGAAGATAATTCTTGTCCGGGTCAAATGTTCTGCCAGATTCGAGAATAAGGTACTCCTTACCGTTTACGGACTGCCACTTGAGGTCTGAGAGTTTAATCTTGAGCCTACTTGGGTCAAGATAGTCTTTTCTCACTCCGAGAAGAGGCTGTCCGAGAAGTTTGCCCTGTTTCCATCTGATGATGTCAAAGTATCTATGGCCCTCGAAGAAGAGTTCCACGCGGCGTTCTCTCCTGATTTCGCTGCGGATGTCGGAACCTGCCGGAGGAGTGAGAGTCATATGAACCATTCCGACGCGGTCGCGAAGAAGGTTGATGCTCTTGTCGAGGTCGTCTTGGGTGAGCTGTCCGAGCATTTCCTTTGCCTCGGCGTAGTTCAGAAGGACTTCGGCGTATCGGATGAAAACGATGTCGTTGTCATCGTGTTTCACGAACTGGACAGTCTCAGGTTCGACATATTTTCTCATATAGTAGCCGGTGTAGGTCATACAGCCATCTTTCGAGTTGTCGAATTTCGGGTAGGTGAAAATTGTCTTGTCTGTGTTGAGCTTGTCTCCACTCTCTCCGCCTTCCCATTTTGTCCCCGGAGGAAGAATGGACATAGTCATTCGGGGGTCTCTGTCCTTGAAGACATCTTCGTAGCTTGTAGCGCTGTCCGGATTCCAGATTTGTCCGTCCTTAGTGAGATAGCACTCTATCATACTTGCCGTAGGAACGAATCTGGCATAGTCATTTGGTACCCAACACTCCCTTGACAGGTTGTGTGAAGTTCTTGCCGTCTCTCCGAGGTCATAGTTGTAGATGAAAGAGAGAATTGTTTCGTGATTTGCCTTGTTTCTTGACGCGCGGCCTTTGTAGGTGAAGAGGTCGAGGTAGTCGCTTTCCGGGTGACCGGTGTTGTAGAGTTTGTAGTAGGTGGAGGTCATTGCTCTTTCGCAGGCAGAAACAGCATCACCATATCTTCCGTTGTAGAGATATATTCTGCTCAAGAGGGCGAGAGCTGCAGTCTGCGAAATGTGTCCGAAGTCTGCAGAACCGGCCTCTATGTGTTCCGGGAGAGCCTTGTAGTGGTCTTCGAGGTCTTTTGTGATTCTTTCAATCACATCCTCCCTCTTGTCTCTTCCCCTGTACACGTCCGGAGACTCTAAATTGAGTTCCTCAGTGATAAGAGGAACATCACCGAAGAAACTGGTGAGAATCCAGTAGTTGTAGGCTCTGTAGAAATAGGCCTCGGCTGCATATCTTTCCCTCACCTCTTCTTTCACGCCGGTTGCGCGATTGTAGTTGTTGAGGAAGTAGTTTGTTTTGCCGATTCCGCTGTATGCGGCATACCAGACGGAATTGATTTGGCTGATGTCGGAGGAGAAATAGCCTCCGCCGATGTTTCTCCAAGCTGTTGAAATCGCCCACGGAGCGCTGTCTCCCGCGATTTCGGTCTTATTGAGCCATTCCTTCCCGACAAGACTGCCGGTGAATGTGTTGGTTACACTGCGAAGGTGCTGTTCTGTCTGCCAGAAGTTCGCGTCCGTCAGCTTGTCGTGCGGCATCCTGTCGAGGAAGGAATCATTGCAGGCACTCACGAGCAATGCTGCGGACATCAGAAATATATGTATGTTCTTTTTCATATCTGACTGTGTTTTCAAATTTCGTGATGATTATGTTTCTACTTGAAACTGAGGTTGACACCGAATACGACTGTTTTTACGAGCGGGTAGTATCCTCCCTTGGATACAGGGGTCTCAGGGTCGTATGCGTAGAAGAACTTGCTGAAAGTGAAGAGGTTGTCTGCAGAAACATAAAGTCTCAGATTCTCGATTCTGGCTTTCTTCATCCATTTTTCAGGGAATGTGTATCCAAGTTGGATATTCTTTACCCTGAGGTAGGACGCATCCTCAAGCCAGTATGTAGAGAAGGTGTTCTGGTTGAAGTCCTTGTTGTAGGTAAGACGCGGATAAGCGGCATTCGGATTGGGATTTGTCTCCACATTATATCTGTCCAGATGGATTTTTTGAGGATAAGCCGCCATATCCTGGAAAGCGTGTCTTGCGGAGCCCTGAAGGTAGCCGTCGCATTTTCCGACTCCCTGGAGCACGAAACTGAAATCGATGCCCTTCCATCCGAGATTTCCTCTGATGCTGTAGGTGTAGCGCGGGATGCTGCTACCGATGACAGTCTTGTCATATTCCGGCATAATTCGTCCGTCAGATTCTCCGTCCGGACCGCTGAGGTCTTTGTATTTGATATCACCTGGCTGGTATTTGTAACCCAAAACGACAGGAATATTCGGGAGATTGTAGCTGTGGGTCTCCGGATTGTTGATCTTGAAGTTTTCAGGAGTCATAAGACCGTCTGCGATATAACCGTAGAAAGCATCGATAGGGTAGCCTTCCATCTTGATCTGATAGCCGCTGAGGTCCGGCTTGTTTCCTCCGAGGTCGACAATCTTGTTTTTCACGTCAGAGAGATTGAAGCCCACACCGTAGTAGAAGTCTCCAATCTGGTCCCTCCAGTTCAAATCCATTTCCCAGCCCCTGTTGCTCACTTTTCCTGCGTTTTGCTCAGAAGGTTTTGCTCCCAACTGTGCAGGGTAGTTGAATTTGAGAAGGATGCCTTCTGTTTTCTTGTCATACCAGTCGAAGGTGAAGGTGAGTCTGTTCTGGAACATTGCGAGGTCCAATCCGAGGTCAAACATCTTGATTTTCTCCCAAGACAGGTTAGGATTGGAGAGGGTTGACTGGACATATCCTGTTGTCGCTTTGGTTCCAATCATCGAAACATCTGAGGTGTATGCCTGAAGGACAGAGAGATATGGGTAGTTGGAGGAACCCACATACTGGTTGCCGAGCATACCCCAGGAAGCCCTGATTTTCAAATTGTCGAGGTATGGCCTTGTTGCTGCCATCCATCTTTCCTCGGTGATTCTCCAACCTGCTGAAACAGAAGGGAAGAGACCTCCGCGGTTGTTTTTGTGGAAGCGTGATGAAAGGTCGTAGCGCAGGTTGCACTCGAGGAGATATCTTTCGTTCCAGTTATAGCTGAGACGGCCGAAGCCCGATCTGATTGCCCAGGAAGAATAGGCGGAATCGTTGCTCATAGTCTCGGGGTCTCCAAGACTGAGAGTCGGCTCATATTCTGTGCTTAGATTGTTTCTTGAAGCTTCGAATGAACGGGCTGTGTACCATTCCTGAGACATTCCGACAACTCCGCCGAGGCTGTGCTTTCCGAAGTGGAAATCAAAGTTGGTCTGAAGTATGAATGTCTGCTGAATGTTCTTATAGTCAATGTTTTTGATGGAGTTCGGCGACTGGTATTGGTTGGTTTCCCCATTATCCGGATTGACAAAAGTGATGGTCTTTCTGAGAATATCCTTCAATCCGTTGTAGGATGTGAGGTTATATGTTGCGCTGACGTCCCATCCCTTGAGAATGTCTACTTTGACGGTTTCCATTATCGAGAGTTCGTCGGCATCGGTTTTAATCCTGCCTCCGTCGTAAAGGACAGCCACAGGGTTGGTGTTTCCTCCGCCATAAGCCCAGGTCCCGTCGGTGAAACGCAGAGGTGAGTTAGGAGCGATTCGCATAGCATTGTAGATGGCTCCGCCGCCGCTGGTGAGCGAACTTACAGGGGATGTCACCTTTGTGGTGGTGTATCCGAGGTTGGATGAGAGGGTGACTCTGTCGATGAGTTTCGTGTTGATTTTGAAGCGGATGTTGTGTCTGCGCTCTCCAGTGCTGTTGCCGGCTGTGAGACCATCCTGGTCGAAGTATCTGTAGGACAGCATATAACCGCTGTTTCCGAGAGTTCCGTTGAGGCTGACAGAGTAGTTTTGCTGAGGAGCCAGCTTCTTGAGGACTTCACCGACCCAGTTGGTGTTTCCGAAATAGTTGGGGTCTGAGTTGTCGCGCACCTTGTCGAAATGTTCCGGAAGCCAGGCTGCCGGGCTGCCGACATTCTTTCTCGCCTCGTTGTCGAGGGTCATAAACTCAATGGCGTCGCACATCTCAGGCAGTCTTGTCGGAGTCTGTATTCCGGCATAGGCGGAGAAGTTGATTCTGGTGACGGCATCTTTTCCTGTGGCGAGTTTCTTTGTTGTCACGAGGAGCACACCGTTTGCTGCCCTCGCTCCGTAGATTGCTGCGGAAGCCGCGTCTTTGAGGACTGACACGCTTTCGATGTCTTCCGGATTTATGGATGTGATGTCGCCTTCAACGCCGTCGATGAGAATGAGAGGGTTGGAGTTTCCGATGGTTCCCACACCGCGGACCCTGATGGTCGTGTTGGCCTGGCCCGGCTGTGAGGAAGAGTTTACGACTGTCACGCCCGGGAGAAGTCCCTGGAGACCGGATGCTACGCTCGAAATAGGTCTTGCGCTCATTTCTTCGCTGCCCACCATCGCCACAGCGCCGGTAAGGTTGACTTTCTTCTGCACGCCGTATCCGACAACCACAGTCTCTTCAATCATCTGGCTGTCTTCAATCAGAGTGATGTTCTTAGCTGCTGCGGAACCTGCAGCTACCACTCTTTCTTTGTAGCCGAGGCTGCTGATGTGGAGCTTTGTCTCTGCTGACGGAACTGTCAGTTCCCATTTACCGTCGGCGTCGGTGACCGTGCCGCCGTCAGAACCGTCGATGAGGATTCCTGCTCCGATGACAGGCTCTCCGGCACTGTCGAGTACTACTCCGGAAACCTTGAGCGGAGTGCTCTTGCTTTCCTTTTTCTCTTCGCTCAGCACAATCTGGTGACCGCTGATTTCGTAGGAAATCGGGAGTCCTTTGAAAATGTTGTCAAGAATGAATTCAATGCTCTTGTCTTTTGCTTCGATGCTCACGAGGGCGTCTTTGCCCGGGAGCATATTGCTGTAGAAGAAGCTGTACTCGCTTTTGTTCTCCAATGTCGAAAGGGCTTCCGTGAGAGGAACGTCCTTGAGGCTGACACTTATCTGGCCATACAGAGGAGTCGCACAAAACAGTGCGCTGAAGAACAGGGTAATGGCTATAAGTCTTGCTTTCATTATAGTGTTATTGTTTGTTGTCTGCGTTATTGTTTGTTGTCTGTGGTCAGTTTCCCGTTCTTGTCCGGGAACGGGTTTGTGTGCGGGCTTTTGTTCCCGCAATTCCAATCTGTCACTTTGTCCGGCGTTTGCTGAACTTTATGGTGTTGGGGTACATCTGGGCCTCCACCGGAGAGGTTGCTGTGATGAGGTCGAGAACATTGTTGAGTGAGCTGTTCCTCACCAGACCCGTGTAGGAATACTCCATTATGCTGTCATCTTCGAAACAAACGTTCACATTGTACATTCTTTCGAGTATGACTCCTATTTCCCGGAGAGTCTTTCCGTTGAAATACAACTCATTGTCGCGCCAAGGAATGAGATGACCCTTGTTAGGGGCGGCATATTTTTTCATTTCGCCGCTTTTCTTGTCGAAACTGATTTCTTCGGCAGGATGCATAATCATTTCCTTTCCGCCGGCACTTGCTCTGACGCATCCTTCGACCAGGGTTGCTACAATTTCGGGCTCGGAATTATATGCCCTGACATTGAATTTTGTCCCCAGGGCTTCGACCGTCATCTGTTTTGCAGAAACGATAAAAGGTATGTTTTCGTTGCGTGCCACTTCGAAATAGGCCTCGCCGTTGAGCTCGATGTCGCGGTTGTGGAGATTGTAAGATGATGAATATCTGAGTGAACTGCCCGAATTGAGCATAACTTTCGTTCCGTCCGGAAGTGCCACTGTGCTCTTCTGTCCGTTGGCTGCGATACATTCGAAAACGCTCTCTTCAACCCTCACTCCCTTTCCTGCAAGGAATCCGGCCACCAGAGCGATGGCAATGCAGGCAGCCCCGGCCACATTAAGGAATCTGAGCCGGTGCACTCTCTTTTGGGATTTGATTTCGGAGAGGAGTTTTCTGCGTATTTCGTCTTTAACTCCTTTCGGCATTTCAGAGCCGGCGTTCTGCCATTTCTCAAAGGCATATTCATCGAATGCACGAGAGGCGTCCTCACTTTCCAGGCAGGAACGGAGGGCGGCATCTTCTTCGGCTGTGGTATGGCCTGAAAGGTATTTGTCAACAAGAGACTGGAATTTTTCGATTTCCATTTTTCCGCGGTTTTACATAATGTATCCACAGAATCAGAAAAACCTTACAAGAAAAATGAAAATTTTTGAAAATCAGGCAAAGCCGACCTTAACCGAGTATCACCGCGAGTATCAAAAGTTCGGAAATCCTCTGCCTTATGCTGCTTTTTGCCCTTGCTATCTGGGTTTCGACTGTCTTTGGGGAGATGTCAAGCCGCTCGCTGATTTCCGCCACAGAAAGCCCTTCGATGAAACGCATCTTGTAGATTTTGCGTCTTGACTCGGGCAGGGCGGCGATTGCCCCTTCGGCCTCGGCGAGAATGATTCCGGTGTCGGTGGAGTTCCACATTGCCTGCTGAGGCTCACTTCCGTTGTGGCTGGTAACATATTCAATGTATTTCGAGGCTGTCACCTGTCTGCGCACTTCTTTGAAAACCGCATTGCGTGCCACCACATAAAGCCAGGCAGGAAGATTCCCACAAGGGTCGAATTCGGCCCTGCGGCTCCACATCAGGGCAAAGCACGACTGGGTGATGTCTTCGCAGACGCAACTGTCCTTGAGAATGGAGAGCGTGAAGTTATAGACCATTCCGGCGTATTTGTCATACAACGAGGAGAACGCCTCCACCGAAGAGGCATTCAACTGCTCTATGAGAATCTTGTCTTCTTTCATACGCCGGACATTTCGTGTTTCGGGGCTCTTTCCCCGTCGGGTAAGTCTCTATTTCAGCCACCTGTCAAGCCATCCGAAATAGCTCCTGTGCCAGAAAAGAGCGTTTTGAGGCTTGAGAATCCAGTGGTTCTCGTTCGGGAACACAATCAGTTCCGATGGCACGCCCATCATCTGAGCGCAGTTGTAGGCAGCCATTCCCTGGTCGTAAGGGACGCGGAAATCGCTGCCGCCGTGGATGACCAGAAGGGGAGTGTGCCAGTTCCTGATTAGCTTGTGAGGCGAGTTCGCGTAGTGGCGCAGTGCGGTCGGGTTGTTGTCCCAAGGTGCACCGCCGTTGTCCCATGTCGGGAACCACATCTCTTCAGTGGTCATATACATGTGTTCCTGATTGAAGATTCCGGCATGGGCGATGAAAGCGTCATAGACATTGCCGTGGACTCCGCAGAGATAGTAGACCGAGTAGCCACCGTAACTTGCGCCGCAGGCCGCCATTTTCCCCACATAAGGCTCGTTCTTAAGGACTTTTGCCGTACAGAGATAATCTTGTATGTTAAGTCCGCAATAATCTCCCGAAATCTGTTCGCACCATTCCTGTCCGAAGGCTGTGGTCCCGCGACGGTTAGGCAGTACGACGACATATCCCTGTGAACACATAAGCCTGTAGTTCCATCTGTAGGACCATCCCTGACTCAGCGTACCCTGAGGCCCTCCGAGGCAGATTTCTATCGCCGGCCATTTCTTTGATTGGTCAAACTCCGGCGGATAAAGCACCCATGTCAGCATGTCCTTGCCGTCCACGGTCTTCACCATCCTTGCCTCTGTTCTATGTTCCTTGAGTTGTGAGAGGATGTGTCCGTTCTCGTCAGTGACCTTTGTGCCTGTCTGTGTAGCAGTGTTGAACGCGACTATCTCGGTCGGGAAGTCCATGCTCTGCCATGTGGTGTAGAGGATTTCGCGACCGTCGACCCTATCGATGAAGAACGGAGTAGTGAAGTCGTACCACAGACCCTCTCCAGTCTTACGGGTTATATTTCCCTTAAGGTCAGTGACATATAGCGCCTGAAGCCCTTCCGTGAGAGCGTTGAACCAGATGTGACGGGAGTCCTTGTCCCACACCGGCTCTGCGACATTGTACTTGAATCCGGCGCTAAGTTCGCGGATGGTTCCGACCTTCATGCCGTCAATCTCGGCGACCATAAGCCTCTGCTTGTCGGCTTCATAGCCGTCTCGTTCCATCGAAATCCAGCAAATCATCCTGCCGTCAGGGCTCCAAACGGGTGTGGTGTCATATCCTCCTCCCATCGGAATCCGTACACATTCGCCGTCCTCTATATTATATAGGTATATTTCCGTGTCCGTCGAGAATGCGTAGTCTTTTCCGTCCTTCTTCCTGCATGAGTAGGCGATGCGTGTCCCGTCAGGACTCCAGCAAAGCTCCTCAAGCCCACTGAACGGTTCTGTGGGGAGTTCGTATGGGGAGACGCCGCCGTCTTCCGCACCTTCGTTTCCGAGTATGTCAAAGAAGTTTCCGAGTCCCTTGTCCCAGTCGAAAGTGCCGACAAAACTGTGAGGGATTTCTTCAACCCAATGGTCCCAATGGCGGTACATCATCGTCTCCGTTTCGTATGCCTCGGCTTTCGGAAGATCCTGATAAATCTGCCCCGGAGTCTTTACTCGCCCCGCCACTGTGGAGAGAAATATCACTTGAGACTGGTCCGGCGAGAGCTTGAACTCACCGATGCCTGCGGCTATGTCGCTGACTTTCTTGCCCTTTCCGAGCGTCCCGTCCTTTCTGACCTTAGCAATGTAAATTTGCCCGCCCATAAGGTAGGCGACCTTCTTCCCATCTGCGCTCCAGCGTGCGTTGCTGATGCTTTTCCCGGAGCGGGTGGCAAGATGCGCGTCGCTTCCGTCAAGATTGCTGATATACAGATTTCTGCAAGAACGGTTTTCCTCAATTGAATTGTATGATACCCCGTAGAGCAATTTCTTCCCGTCCGGCGACACCTGCGGATCCGAAAGCCTTCCGAACGCAAGAAGCACTTCAGGAGTCATTTTCCCGTCCTCTACTCTGATTTCCGATTTCCCGATGAATCCCTTTTCTTCGGATTCCTTTCCTTTTTCAAACTTTCCCATAATGATGCCGGCCACGGCTGCGACCGCTACGAGCCCCGCTGCCAAAATGATTGTTCTTTTTCCCATTTATATGTCAATATATCAATTATATATAGTCTTAAATCCCACGCACTTCTTTCTATCCACGTTTATATACCAAATCCTCCTGTTCGAAGCGGCGTTTATGTCGTCGAGTCCGGATTCTCTGTCTCTCCATAAATGCTTATGACGGCAAGAGCCTCATCGCGTAGCCTTCTCCTGACTTTTTCCGGGCTCATGACCTCGATAGCCGCTCCATATTTGCGGAGTTCAAAATAGAGGTCATTGCTGTCGGGAGACACAAAAATAGAAAAATATGTCCATTCTCCCTCAGTTTTCAGCAACTTTTGGCTGTGGTGGATGGGGAGGTCGGAGATATATTTGGCCTGTACCCCACGTGCCCTGAACTCGACGGTGCAACCTTTTTCCCCTTCTTGCGGAATGTATGTTCCGAACGATGTCGCGAGAACTTCGCCGAGACAGAAACTCTCCGGGTATATGAACCTGTCGGAAAGAACTTCCATTGAGACGAGCCTGTCGAGGGCGTAGCATCTCAGTGCTCCGCGTTCGATGCAGTGCCCGTAGAGATACCAGCGGCGCTTGTCCTCCTTGAGCGCGTAGGGGAGCACAGTGAGCCGTTCCGGAGCCGCGCTGCTGTATTTGCAGTATTCTATCTCAATTCGACGGCTGTCGAGCATAGCCTCCATAATGCGCGTGAGAAAGCGGTGTCCGGAAGGGACGCTTTCAATCTCGATGCGGCCGCTGAGGGACTCCTTGCCCTTCTCGAGCAGGGAATTGACAGTGAAACTGTCTATCAGCCATTCAATGGCGCCGCCGTCGCTCATTCGGTTGTCGCGGTCTATGCAGTAGCGGTTGCTGCTGCGGTCGCAGGTGATTCCAATGCCGAAGACCTCTTCAACAGCATTCTTGTAGTTGACAAAGGTTCTCCGCGTCAGCACCTCCCCGAAACGCCTTTCGTAGCGTTCTGTTATATCTCCAAGCGTTAGCCCCGCGTCTCCGGCGTCCATGACCGTTTGCAGCAGCCAGATGTATTTTGCAATCAGTTCCGTGACCATTATTCTTAGCTGATGTTACTATAGTTCCGCACATTGTACTTATTCTTGCGCAGTTCGAGGAGAAGGCGGACGTTTTTGGCGAGGCTGAGCGTCGGATCTTCGTTCAGTACGGCTGCAGCGGCATTTCTGGCAGCACCGAGAATCTGTCCGTCCCTGGCAAGGGAGGCAATATTGAGGGCAATCGGGAGACCGCTCTGCTGAGTGCCCTCAAGGTCGCCGGGACCGCGCATCTTCATGTCCTCCTCAGCGATTTCAAAACCGTTCTCCGTCCTGCACATCAGCTCGATGCGGTTCTTGGATTCCTTGCTCATCTTGTGACCGGTCATCAGGATGCAGTATGCCTTGTCGCTACCCCTGCCCACTCGTCCGCGCAGCTGGTGGAGTTGGCTCAAGCCGAACCTCTCCGCGCTTTCGATGACCATCACGCTGGCATTCGGGACATCCACCCCGACCTCGATGACCGATGTCGCCACGAGTATGTTCGCCCTTCCTGCCGAGAATGCATCCATATTGAATGCCTTTTCCTCATTGTCGAGTTTCCCGTGGACGACGGCGATTTTGTACGGAGGGAATGGAAAATAGTGGCGGATGGTCTCAATGCCGTTTTCAAGATTCTGATAGTCAAGTTTCTCGCTCTCAAAAATCAGCGGATAGACTATGAATACCTGACGTCCGGAGGCAATCTCTTTCTTGAGAAAATTGTACATCTGGAGACGCTTTCCTTCCGTGCCGTGGATGGTTTGGACCGGTTTTCTTCCAGGAGGAAGCTCGTCAATCACAGAGACGTCAAGATCTCCGTAGAGTGTCATCGCAAGTGTTCGCGGAATCGGAGTCGCAGTCATCACGAGCACGTGCGGCGGCTTCCCGTCGCATGTCTTTCTCCAGAGCTTCGCACGCTGTTCCACTCCGAAACGATGCTGCTCGTCCACAATCGCGAGGCCGAACCTTCTGAACCTTACATTGTCTTCGATGAGCGCATGTGTGCCGACGATTATTCCTATCGAGCCGTCTTCAAGGCCGGCGTGTATCTCTCGTCTTTCTGCGGTTCTGCTGCTTCCGGTGAGTAGTGCGGCCCGCACTCCGGTCGGCGCGAGGTATTTGCAGATGTTTCTGTAATGCTGCTGGGCGAGCACTTCCGTAGGTGCCATGATGCAGGCCTGGTAGCCGTTCCCGACTGCAATCAGGGCGCTCAGTACGGCGACCATAGTCTTCCCGCTGCCCACATCTCCCTGAAGCAGGCGGTTCATTTGGTGCCCCGATTTCATATCGTCCCGAATTTCGGTGATGACCCGTTTCTGTGCGGTCGTGAGTGGAAATGGGAGCGCTTCATAGCATTTGTTGAAAACCTCTCCAACCTTAGGCATCATAATCCCGTCTTCTGCCCGCGAACGGACGAACTTCTGTTTCAGCAGGGCAAGCTGGAGAAAGAACAGTTCCTCGAACTTCAGACGGAAACGTGCCTTTTCGAGAGCTTCAGCACTGTCTGGGAAGTGTATGTTGCGAAGGGCATAGTGGATGGGCGCAAGCCCGTACTTTTCAAGAATATACAGTGGTAGGGTTTCCTCTTCCTGCCCCAATGCGGCGTTCAGTGCACCCTGCATTATGCGGTTCATTACCTTCCCCGTGATTCCGCAGTTCTTCAGTTTTTCTCCGGACGGATAGACACCAACCAGACGGCCTCCGACCTGGTTCCCAGACGTTCTCGCATCCGAATCTCCAACTGCCGGAACACCCCCGGGAAGCATTCCGGCCGTCGTCTGCTTTTCCGGACGGTCAACTTCAGGGTGAACGATGCTGAACCTCCCGTTGTATTCCGACGGCTTTCCAAAAAAGATGAAAGTTCCGCCCTCAGAAAGTTTTTCGAACATCCATTTTATGCCCCTGAAGAACGTCATTTCCATCTCTCCGCTCCCGTCTGTAACCCAGACGCTCATCCTTTTCACCGTGTTGAACTTCAGCTCTTTCAAATTCTCCTGTGCAATCTCTCCCTTCGCCCCGAAAAGTGTGATTCTCCGCACGGAGGCAAGTATTTGGATGTAGGCGGACTCTCCCTTCACGTCGGCAATGCGAACGAACGATGTCCTGTCGATGTAGCGGAACGGGTAGATGCGCAGCAGTTCGGAGGCATATCTCACTCCGAACTCGCTCATGAGCGCTTCCGCACGTTTCGGCCCCACTCCCGGCAGGTACTGTATTTCCGTTTCATTCCTCATAACACGCGAAGTTACGAAAAAGAATCTAATGTTTCCCGATATATTTTGTATCTTTGCAGACTATGAAACACGTCTGCCCACAAAGACGAAACATTTTTTGATGTATTTTGGAGGGCAGATTTGTTTTGGAAGAAGGAGTGTACCGGGCGTACACGACTGATGAGAAAACGAATATGCACCCAAAAGACACAAAAATATATGGATAGAAAAATAGTAGTAGGAATAACCCAAGGCGACGGCAATGGAATCGGATATGAAGTTATCATAAAGGCACTTGCGGACGAGAGGATACTTGACTTCTGCACTCCGGTGATATACGGGTCATCCAAGATTTTCGGATTCTACAAGAAACTGATTCATAACCTCGACAAACCGGTGAATACCAATGTCATAACTTCTGCAAAGGAAGTGCATCCGAAGAGGGTGAACATCGTCAATTGTTTGCCGGACAATGTGTACGTCGAGCCGGGACAGTCAACCCCGGAGTCGGCAAAGTCGGCAATGATTGCCTTGGAACAGGCTGTTACGGACATAAAGAACGGGGATATTGACGTGCTCGTGACGGCTCCTTTCAATAAGAGGGCTATGGCAAACGAGGGCTTCGGATTTACGGGACATACGGAATATCTCGAGAAGGAATTCGGAGTTGACGAGGTCTGCATGATTATGGCCAGCGACACTCTTAAGGTTGGTGTCGTGACCGGACACATTCCTTTGAAGGCGGTGCCGACGGCAATCACGAAAGAAAAAATAGTGAGCAAGCTGAAGCTGATGAAGAAATCGCTGGAGAGGGACTTCGGCGTTGATACCCCGAAGATTGCGGTGCTTGGTCTGAATCCGCACTGCGGTGATGGTGGACTGCTTGGCGAGGAAGAGAAGAACATTATTCTTCCGGCTGTTCAGGAAGCTGTTTCACAGGGCATTCTCGCGTTCGGACCATATTCTCCGGACGGATTCTTCGGTCTCGGCAATTACTCGAAGTTCGATGCTGTCCTGGCGATGTATCACGACCAGGGACTGATTCCGTTCAAGGCTCTTGCGTTCGAGGACGGCGTGAACTACACGGCCGGCCTTCCGATTGTGAGGACTTCTCCTGATCATGGTACGGCATATGAGATGGCCGGGCGCGATGAGGCTGATCCGCGTTCCATGATGGCCTCTATTTTCGCTGCGATTGACATTTTCAATAAGCGCAGAGCTTATGATGAACTGGTGGCGGGGAAGTTGAACGTCAAGATGCCGGATAATGAGATCAAGCCTCGTGGCGGCCGGGTAATCGAATGACGGGGCGCCTAAAAGGCGGTCTGCTGCGTTGGATGGCTTGTTTTTGTTCTGTTTGATTTGTTATGGCGGAAAATAGTGAAAAACAGGAGCATGCCGCTCCGATATATCTTTATACAGACGGAGCTTCGAGCGGAAATCCCGGACCGGGAGGTTATGGGGTTGTGCTGAAGTGCGGAAACTACACCCGTGAAATTAGCGGCGGGTTTGCCTGCACGACGAACAACCGTATGGAACTGCTGGCAGTGATAAAGGGGCTTGAGGCAATAAAATGGCATCCTGCGACGGTCTATGTGGTCAGCGATTCGTCATACGTTGTCAAGGCAATCAACGAGAGGTGGCTTGCCAAGTGGAAATCCAAGGGCTACGCCAAGGTCAAAAATCCGGATTTATGGATGAGATTGGAGCCTCTTCTGAACATGCACAATGTCACATTTTATTGGATTAAGGGGCATGCCGGACATCCTGAAAACGAACGTTGCGATGCCCTTGCCGTGGCAGCCGGGGCGGGTGCAGTCGCGGCAGGGAAGATTCTTCCCGAGGATGCTGGATATTTGCAGCAGACGTTAGTCTGCGGGTGTTAGGAAGTTCGAAGGAGGGTGACAAAAGATTTTTTGTCACCCTCACGCTATTTCATATATTCTCCTAATTTGTTATATTTGCAGGATTTTAGGCACAATGCTTGTGCATTGCGCGCCGCGCTCGTGTGTAGTGCGGGCGGTCGTATCGAGAAAATAAAATTTAAGATAAATGGGATTAGCAGACATTTTCAAGAAACTCTTCGGAACCAAGGCTGAGCGGGACATGAAGGCGATAAAACCTCTTCTCGACAAGGTTCTTGCGGCATACGAAGACATTGACAAACTGTCGAACGACGAACTCAGAGCGAAAACGGAGGAACTCAAGGCCTTTGTCGCATCGCGTATCGCCGACGACGAGAAGAGGATTGCGGAAATCAAGGCGCAACTTGATGGGGATCTTGCGATCGAGGAGAAGGAAAAACTCGCGACGGAGTCTGACAAACTCGTGAAGAAAGTTGACGAGGATATAGAAACGGCTCTGAACGAGATTCTTCCGCAGGCATTTGCAATAATGAAATCCACTGCGAGAAGGTTTGCCCAGAATGCGGAGGTCGAGGTTACGGCAAACGACTTTGACCGTAAGCTTGCGGCTTCGCACGATTTCGTGGAGATTCGTCCGGGTAAGGATGGTGAACCGGATAAGGCGGTGTGGTTCAACAGCTGGACGGCCGGCGGCAATAGGATTACATGGGATATGGTTCACTATGACGTGCAGCTCATAGGCGGTATCGTCCTGCATCAGGGAAAAATTGCAGAGATGGCAACCGGAGAGGGTAAAACTCTCGTGGCGACACTTCCTGTTTTCCTCAATGCACTCTCCGGAAAGGGAGTTCACATGGTCACTGTCAACGACTACCTCTCCAAACGAGACTCCGAGTGGATGGGACCTCTCTATATGTTCCACGGACTCAGCGTCGATTGCATCGACAAACACGAACCGAATTCGGACGCACGCCGCAAGGCATACGCTTGTGACATCACCTTCGGAACGAACAACGAATTCGGTTTCGACTATCTCCGCGACAACATGGCATTCAGCCAGCAGGACCTCGTACAGAGGAAACATCAGTATGCGATTGTCGATGAGGTCGACTCCGTTCTCATCGACGATGCAAGGACTCCGCTCATCATATCAGGTCCGGTGGAGAGGGGAGACGACCAGCAGTTCGCGCAGTATAAGCCGTTTGTGGAGAACCTCTACAATAAGCAGAAGGCTTTGGTTACCGGCATTCTCAACGATGCGAAGAAACTCATAGCTGAGGGTAACGAAAAGGAAGGCGGCGTTCTTCTGTTCCGTGCCTACAAGGGCTATCCTAAATATCGTCCACTCATCAAGTTCCTCAGCGAGCCGGGCATGAAGCAGCTTCTCCAGAAGGTTGAAAACTACTACATCCAGGACAACGAGAAGGAAATGCCGTACATTACGGATCCGCTCTACTTTGTCATCAACGAGAAGCAGAACACCGTGGACATGACGGACAAGGGGCGCGACCTGCTTGCACAGTCTGTCAATGACGATAACTTCTTCGTCCTTCCTGACGTCGGTTCTGCAATTGCCGAGATTGAGAAGACGACGACAGACCCTGCAGAGAAGCGGCAGAAGAAGGATGAACTGATGGCAGACTTCGCCCTCAAAAGCGAGCGTGTGCACACTGTCATCCAGCTTCTGAAAGCATACACGATGTTCGAGCTCAATGTCGACTATATCATTTCCGATGACGGGAAAATCAAGATTGTCGACGAACAGACAGGCCGTATTATGGAGGGACGCCGCTGGAGCGACGGACTCCATCAGGCAGTGGAGGCGAAGGAAAACGTGAAGGTTGAGGCCGCGACACAGACATTCGCGACCATCACCCTCCAGAATTATTTCCGTATGTATCACAAGCTTGCCGGAATGACCGGTACGGCGGAAACTGAAGCCGGCGAGTTCTGGAGCATCTACAAACTTGACGTGGTTGTCATCCCGACGAACAGGCCGATTGCGAGAATTGACCACAACGACCTGATCTACAAGACAAAACAGGCTAAGTACAACGCTGTGATAGAGAAAGTCATCGAACTCAGGGAGCAGGGACGTCCGGTGCTTGTCGGAACAACTGATGTGGATACGTCTGAACTTCTCAGCAGGATGTTCCTCCGCAGGGGCATCAAGGCGCAGGTTCTTAACGCGAAACAGCATGCCCGTGAGGCCGAGATTGTCGCTCAGGCTGGTCAGTCCAGCACGGTTACCATCGCCACCAACATGGCCGGTCGTGGTACGGATATCAAGCTTTCTCCTGAGGTTCGCGAGGCAGGTGGTCTTGCCATCATCGGAACCGAGCGCCACGACAGCCGCCGCGTTGACCGCCAGTTGCGTGGACGTGCGGGACGTCAGGGCGACCCGGGCTCATCCATATTCTTTATCTCTTTGGAGGATAAGCTAATGCGTCTTTTCGGATCTGAAAGAATCGCAAAGGTTGTGGATAATCTCGGAATGGCCGACAACGAGGCTCTTGAGTCTTCAATGCTTTCGAACTCAATCGAGAAGGCGCAGAAGAAGGTTGAGGAAAACAACTTCGGCATCCGTAAGAGGACCCTGGAATATGACGACGTGATGAACTCCCAGCGTGAGGTCATCTACAGCAAGAGGCGCAATGCCCTTTCCGGTGAGCGAATCGAGATTGACATCATGAACATGATGCAGGACACCGCGGAAATATTTGCCGAGAAGGCGGAGAACATGACTTATGATGCATTTGTCGAATATGTAATGGGGACGCTTTCGCTTGACCTCGACTTTGATGAGGAGTTCTACAACAAGGCAAACGCGGCAGCACTCGCCGACAGGCTCTTCGAGAATATGAAGGCGACATACGAGCGCCGCATCGACGCGATGATTCAGAAGGCTCTTCCTATCATACGGCAGGTTTACGAGACTCAGGGCAATCGCTATGTCAATATCGCGATTCCTATTACCGACGGCCGCCGTATGCTGAACCTTTCAGTGAATCTCCAGCGTGCATACGAAAATCAGGGTAAGGAAATCGGGAAGGCTCTCTCCAAGACAATCGTGCTCTTCGAGATTGACCGTCATTGGAAGGACCATCTCCGCGATATGGACGACCTCAAGCAGTCGGTTCAGAACGCATCTTACGAGCAGAAGGATCCGCTTCTCGTCTACAAGTTCGAGAGTTTCAACTTGTTCAGTGCAATGCTTGAGTCCCTTAATCAGGACGCTCTCTCGTTCCTTCTCCGTGCCGGCATAGCCCTTCGTGAAGAAGCCCCGAGACCTGCGGCAGAAGCTCCGAAGTTGAACATGAACAGGATGACTACAAGCCGTAGCGACCTTGTCACCAATGGCGGGCAGCCACGCAGCAAGATGCCTATGAGGGTGGAGAAGACTGTGGGACGTAATGATCCTTGTCCTTGCGGGTCTGGTAAGAAGTATAAGAACTGTCACGGAAAGGAGGCGTAGAGGAACAGAATAAAAAGGTGCTTGCTGCGTTACGCTCGTCGTCCAAATCCTCACAACCATCAGGTTGCTGCGGTTTGAACTCTTCGCAAGCCTTGCAATCATCCTTTTTATTCAATTCCTTCCCTTTTACGAATACTTGAGGATTATTAAAGAATTTCTAAATTAAAAAATTGAAAAAAATGGCAGTAAAGGAACAGCCGGTAGGCAATATCAATGCGGTGAGCCGTATTTCGGCAGGAACTGTTTTCAAAGGTGAAATCGAGTCCAAGTCAGACATCAGGATTGACGGGACATTTGAAGGCAAAATTTCGACAACCGGTCGTGTGGTGGTCGGCGAGGGTGCATATGTGAAGGGAGAGATTCTTTGTGATAATGCTGATATCTTCGGAAAGGTCGAAGGCAGCCTCACCGTGCGTGACGTACTGTCCCTCAAATCTGCGTGCGAGGTCAAGGGTGACCTGGAGATTGCGAAAATTGCAGTTGAACTCGGATCCTCGTTTGACGGGACTTGCAAGATGCTTCGCAAGCAGCCGGTAATGACGGAAACAAAGATTGCGAAATAATGATGGTTATGAAAAGGATTATACTCGTGTCTGCGCTTGCTGTCGCAGCGCTTTTTGCAGCCTCTTGTGAAAGGGAGCGCGTTCCTCAGCCAGGAAATGGCGGGAACAATAATGGAAGTGGTGGTGGCACCCTCCCTTCTGAGGTGACGTATACATATAACAATATCCCGTCGGCGGACCTTACATACGTATCTACGGCATACGATGATGGCAACAAGCCGTTATATGATGTTTATGACATTGTTTTGGCTTCCAAAGGCGTGACATACGATGACAATTATGAGTTTTCCGGTGTCGGTGCCGCTGTGGTCATAGAGGTGAATACGACGACAAATGAGGGGAAGGTTCTGCGTCTTGACAAAGGTAAATATCCTGTCAGCGACAATTACAAGTCTGATGCGATGTGCGCGTATCCGGGAGAAGAGATTTCCGGCATGATGTATCCTACGTACATTTATTATTGTCCAGAAGGTTCGACAAACGGTAACTACTACCTCGTGACGGACACGAAGAGTTCGCTGAATGTTTCTCCGAATAATGACGGAAGCTACAATCTCAATGCGACTTTCAAGACAGAGGTAGCGCAGTTTGTCTTCAATTATAACGGGACTCCGGATTTATATTATGTTGAGTCCTATAATCAACCGCCTCTTGGAGGAACAGCCGGTGACAGAAATACTTATAAGACAATGGAGGTGAAGGATTATAATGCCGGAGCGCAGTTTTATTACGGATGTACCTACGATATCAAAACTTCCGGGTATTCCAATTGGGATGTGCAGCTCTTTGCTGAAAATTCCTCTGAGGAAGACGGCTGGTTGAAGCTGGAACTCTGTTCGGTGGAGGTTGCGTCAGGGACAAATCTTCCTGCCGGGAAGTACGTTTGCAAAACCCCTAATGATTTTAAGGAGGAAACGTTGGTTCCGCCGTCATTGGTTCCGGGAGAGTATGAATATGACCAGACGTATGGTGATAAGTATTATTCCACTTGGTATTTTGATGCGGATCATCCGTACGACGAATACGGACGGTATTATTCTTACGTAATAACGGATGGTGTTGCGGATGTCTCTGTCGCTGCTGACAACACATACACAATAACGTATACTCTGTATGATGACATTGATTGTTACACGATCACGGGAACGTCTGTAGTAAAGAAGCTTGACTATAAAGACAAGAGTTCGTCATCCGAGGATGGAACTGCGGTGTCTTCGCTTCAGTCGCAGATGCGCAAACTGTCAAGGCCGATGCTTCGGAAGAAGTTCTCTTCAAAGAGCGGTGTCACGCCGGAGCGGAGGAGCCGTGTCTCCCGTAATGTAAGCGGGAAACGTTCTCCGCTACGTTAAACAGCTTCTAAATTACAAAAGCCGTTCTGAGTGTTTCAGGACGGCTTTTGCATTAGCAGATTAAAGATTTTTTGGAAATATTCAAAAACCTGCATATATTTGCGGACTTACTTCAATGGGGATGTTTTGGTTTTGACAGCATCAGACATTGGACGGTAAGCACGCCGGGCGTCGGAGGTTTGCCCGTTAATCTCAGCTTCCAAACAATTAGTTGGCAACAACTCTTACGCACTCGCTGCCTAGTCTACCAAGTAGAACGGCTTAATCTCCGGGGCCAAGGCTGCTCCGGCGACGAGTATCCCGACAGACTTTTCCGACTGTTCTGTCCTGTCAAATGGGGTATCATTTCAAACGGTCTGCACGACACCGACTCGGCTGAGTGTCGCCAAGCCCAAGCCGATAAGCTGCATCTGGCCCGCCTTCCGGCAGGTTGCAGTCGAAAAACAAAGGACGGATAAGCGTGTAGAAAGCCACCCGGTGCGGTGTTTGGACGGCGGTTCGAGTCCGCCCATCTCCACAAAGCAGAAACAAAAACGCATTTAAATCAATTGAGAAGGAGGGGGAACAAAAAGTCTTTTGTTCCCCCTCCTTCGGACTTTCTAACCCCCGCAGACTAACGTCTGCGACCCCTATTAGGGGTATCTCGCGCCCCCGGCGCGGTCCCTTCGGGACTTTTAGGTCAGCCACTTTTTTCATAGCCGTCCTGGGAGATGGATTTATTTGAGTATTTTCCAATAGCCAGACTTATTAGGACCTTCGTGCTTTATTATTCCTTTTACCACTAGTTCCTCAATGCGTCTCTTAACCGTACTGATAGAGATATTCAGGGCTTCTGCAATTTTGGGTTTTGAAATGGGTGGCTGAGCCTTTATGAGCCTATAAATACTTAATGAATCGCCACTTATAAGGTCTTTTATCGGCTCATCATTGTCATTTATCGGTTCAATATCGGTTCTTATAGGCTCACCGACGTTGTTTGTCGGCTCATCCTTGCCTCCATTATTCAAGAATAGAGTTAGTTCGACCTGCTCAGGATCCGCGATCTCCCTGACCTCCGGTTCTGCCCATCCGTTTTCTTTCCAACCTTTCTTGATAGTATCAATTCCACTGCCGGCGCGTTCACCTTCTCCAATGAATTCAAACATCTTTTGAAGGTTGGAGTTACGGCATATACTAGTGCCTCCTTCGTAGTATTGTTCCAATGTCACGAGAAGTGAACCAGGGTTTCGGAATACTAATCTGTCGGGATAATGTTCAATCACTATGCAGTGCATAGAGTTGAAGCGCGAGTGGATTATGGTGTTGATAATGGCTTCTCGCAGAGCCTTGTGTGCTGGGGTGTCGTCTATTCTCTGTATGCCTTCCAACTTGAATGGTGTAGGAAGTGACTGTGACATTTTCAGGTAAACTCGGCGGTGGAACTGGTATAGGTTCGCCTCCCATGTGCCATCCGGGTGGATTCTATCAGTCCAACGGATTGCCGGATCCGTGCTGAGCTTTTCTCTGAAATCCGCGTAATAATGTGGCAGGAAGCGTAAGATGGTCTGCTCAAGTCCAAACATAAGGACAGCAGCCAATGTGAAACCTTCTTCCCCTGTGTCGGGGTCAGACTTATATCCGCCTATCTTTTTGAAAAAGTCAAGGTCAGATAGTTCGCTCCACGGATGACCTGCGTGGGCGTTGTTGTGTAACTGACGATATTGCCTTATGGTGGTGGTATCGAAGTCTTTTTCCAAGCTGAGGTTTTTCAGGATCTTCCCGTCGAGAGGATGTGTCAGGACGTCTGCATCTGCAAACATTCTACGCACAGCATCTGGTTCGAGTTTGTAATCGCCTTCGTGACGACGAACATAAGTTCCTTCAAGAGGATTCGGACCGATGTAGATAGGTTTTTTGCTATATTGAGCTCGTGGAATGCGGAATACAAGGATATGGGAGCCTCCGTAGTTTTCTTCGAAGACATCACTGTCCATTGTGAGACAAGTGTTCGCTTTGTTACGGTTGTGAACGTCATCCCAATATTGTTTCTTGTATTTGAGAATCTGTTCTTCGGTGAGTTTATCTAGGCGAAATTTCTGATTCTTCTCCTTTATGCCAAGGACGATGAAGCCGCCATTGGTATTTCCAAAGGCAGAGTATGTCTCCCAGAAACTTCCGGGAAAGCCTCCGGCAGCACTTTTGAATTCCACTTCTGTGCTTTCTCCCTTTTTACACAAGTCTTTGATGTATGCAGTCAGTTCCATTTCCGATTCCGTTTTGTTTTGCAAAAATAAGGAATTTAATCGTTTTGCATTTATTCCATAATCCTTTTTCAAAAACATTCCTGGCTTCTGCTTTGGTCTTATTGTCTTATATCAATCACTTAGCAACACCTACTAAACTACAAGAGATAGGCATAATAGTCCGCCCGTCTCCACAAAGCAAACAAAAACGCATTTAAGCAGTTGAGAAGCCCTTTTCGGAAGATGAAGAGGGCTTTTTCTGTGTCCCATATCGTGCCCTTTCTTCGAGTTCACACATTGGGACACAGAAAGGCTATAGGCATCTCAATCACAGTACTCTTTCAATGTTCGAACTCACTCGTCATGTGAGAATATGGACAGATATTGTCATCTATCACTTCTTTACAATGTATTGCCACAGCGCATGCATGAATGCTATGGTCTGACTATCATCTTTCCGGCAGTCCGGCAATTTGCCGGCATCATCCGTCTCGTTCAGGTCGAAATATTCAACGCCCCTGTTCCAGATGAATTCACCAAGTGATTGCCCTGAGGGGCGGTGCTCCGCCTCGTGAAGGAATTTGTCTGTGAACTGCTGTTCCTGACATTTTTTCCACCACCAGCAACGTTTCCCGTCCTGCTCACTGATCTGCTGGACGGTCACTTTGACTTTTACCTCAAATGTGTTCAGACGAAGGAAATCTGGGATAGAATAGCCTGAATGGGTTATAAGAGCGTGGGCGGCATAGCAGACACAGATATGTTCTAGTTTTGGATGGCGTATCCATCCCTCGGCCCAAGTCGTGCCATCGTCAAGAGTGTTCACAAGCCCCAATTCCTTGTCGCTCATTGTCGGTTTCAAGCCCTTGGAAGCGTCCCAGTAAGGATTGCAGGTCATCACCTCCATGTCGCCAAGCTTATCTTGTTGGAGCATGGCGTTTACAATTATCATTTTAGTGAAATCCGAGCGATAATATTCATCGTCTTCCAAATGGAGTACATCCTGGGCCGAGTCTCCCCAATAGCACAGGCTACCTTCAACCGTAAGATCGTCATCCTTCTCTTCTAAAGGTGATGACAATATCTGACGGTACATTTTCCCTGTTCTGGAGAACATGTCTCCGGTGAGGGTGAACAGTCTTTCGTTCAGACTTTCGAACCGTTTGACTTCCGCCTCGGAGCAATGCAGTTCAAACATTTTGGACAGAATGAGATAACGCTCGGAGAGTAAGGTGTCCACAGCTTCCTTTTTATTGTCGTCTCTGAGCCACGAAAAGTTCCTGCAGTCAAGAAGATTGCCCGTGATAGAAAGAATTTTACGTTCCCTCTCAGCCAATTCCCTGTGATATATAGTCATGGTCGTCTCTGTGGACGGCATCGCATCGGCTAACTCCAGAGTCTCTTTTAAATCAAGAGTTCTTACTTTAAACTTTCTCATTGCATTCTCTCTTTCTGCAAATATATACAATGGGCGCTGCCAAAACCTTTCAGTTGCTATGAGCCGGTCACACTGCCGAATAATTGCAGTGATACTTTCCATCTTTGCCGATGATTTAAAATAAATATATCATGACGTTATCTGAACTGCTTTGCAATGTGTCATTCGATGATCTGATACCGACGCTCAAGGATGTTTATGATGTTGACTCAGACCTCTATGCCTACCGGGAGGCTTTCGATGAACTGAACCTTCTTCGCCCGACCGGCCAGGGCGATGGAGAGATCAAGGTTTACCGGGACGAAGAGGAACATTACATCGGAGTGAGCGGATGCAACGACATTTGGGAGAACCTGCTCGAATTGAATATTCGAGTGGAAGATGGCATTCGGTTGGACAACAATGCTTTGGCCGCATATATTCTTTGGGAATTGACCTTTTACGGCTTTTCTCAGGAAGAAATGTCCTCTTTTTTCACAAATCGCAAGAGATTGAATAACAAGTATTCGAGGCGGTCTTCTGAGCTATATTCACGGAAAATCAGCATGTACGCCAGGGGCAGAATCGAGAGGCAGGAATGCTTCAAGGATGCTATCTCTTTGGAGGTAATCGAGAAGATTCACGAACGCGAGTTGAGAAGGAACCGAGCCAAGCGTATGAGGGATGCCCGTATGGAACGCTCGATCAAGCACCTTGACAGGATGGCGAAGGTAGAGGACTGCATCCGGAGATTGCTCAGCTTCAGCCCGGACATAGAACGGCGTAGTCTTGAATATCTTTTTGACACATATTCAATTACCGAGTCGAATTTTCGTCAGCAGGTGGGTGATGAGGACTATAAGCCGGCGACATTGTATGAATCAATATCCAAATACAGTCTTCTTCCCCAATCTGAATATGACAGTGTGGTGATTGTCCTTTATTTCTCGGCTGTTGGCGGAGTGAGCCACGAACTTCGTTCTTCCATAGAGGCTTTGCTGATCACGGGACGGTCTCTGAAGCGTTCTGTCATAAAGTTATGTCCCGACAGCAGAATAACGGACGGCAGCATCAGAGCGTTTGTCGTCACGAGTAAGGATGAACAGTAAAAATGGATATACCTTAGTTTGAAATACTATTAGAATGGGAAAGACATTGCATATTATGCCCTGTGGCGCATTATGGAGCAGGAACGCCTGCTGTTGGATAGGAAAAGAATTGGATAAACACGACATTTTGCAGTACCCTGTCCGGACGAATATTCATTATTTGCCCGAAAATTTTTCAGAAACGGAAATGATGAAGGTCGCCATTTCTTGGGGTAATGCCAAACTATATGATGACTTGAAGGTTTTTGCACAGAAGCTATCGGAGATTCGGAACTATGAGAAGGTCATTGTCTGGCATGCGGAAGATGCGGATTCGAGGCTGCTGCTTTGCACGATTGTCAACGCAGTGCGGCAAACGTTGTACGAAATCGACATTACTCCAGAGGAAAGACGCTCCCAATGGGAAGAGGCGAAAGAAGACGAACATGAGCCAGAGCGGGACGTGGACGTTTTTTATGTGGGGCATGTCGGCATAGATGTCGCCCGGTCCAGCTGTTCCGCGAAGCGTGTGACGGCAAAGATGAGAGAGACTCTTCTGACAGAATGGAGACGATGGGGCGGGGAAGATGCACGGGATTGTCCTGTTTTGGTCAACCAGTATGGTGAGTTGTTCCACACGTATCGAACGTATTTGTACGGGAGCATTTTTGAGTTCACGCCGAAAACCGAAGCGGTATCCATTGCAAGGATTGTCGGACAAGTCCTCTGCAAACACCCGCAAATGTGGGATCAGTATGTCTGCGATACAGTGGTCAAGATGGCTGATGAGGGGATGATCAAATGGGTGAAAAAGGATGATGATCCACACCGAAGCCTTGTGCAGCAGTACAAATACGATGTGGAGGAAGACTGGCTTGGCTACCCACGTGACTTCCTGTATCATTTCATCGATAAATGCGGGAAAAAGATCACTATGTCCGAGGATGACCTTAAAGCAGAATACCGTCGTGACTTAAAAGACTGCGACGACTTTTTGTGGCGCGGCCATCTTACCCGGGAATATCGGCAAATGAGAAAGAAAGAGTGGAAAGAGACACTGGTCGTGAGATGGGCGGCCGCCTTCAATGAAAACTGGGGATGGTACCACTTGCTGGCAGTCGTCAAGGTGAAACTGGAGATGATGGCGGAGTATATGCGCCAATGGTCTCCAATTGAGCGCGGTTCGGTTTACGCAGACCAGATGGAACTCGCCGTCAGTCTGATTCAAGTTATCCTTGACAAGGGCGGTGAATACGATTATGCGCATTCCGAGTATGAGGAGGAGTATCTGGATGCCGAACATTTCTCTCACTACGTCAACTTCCGTAACCGCAGTCGCATTCCGAGCCCAGACTATTGCGGTGAGCGGTTCTGGTGCGAGGCGCAGCGTCTCCGTTTCGACAAGGCCTGGAATCTTCTCTGGGAGCTGTTCCGCACAAAACTGCTTTCGTGGAGTGATTGATTCCACATGGGGTGACAACGAAGTTTTTAGAAACCACTTTTATATGAACGAATCAGGAGAATATCAAAGTGCCGCGAGCGGAGCAAGGTCGCTGGGGTCGGTCGTCCCTGAGCGGCTCGTGGAGTACACTGCCAAGGCGTTGTCAAAACTGAACGACGCCCTTGGCTGGGATGTTTGCGGATATGTCGCCAATCGGCTGCACATGAGCGTCAGTGAACTTTGCGACGCATTGGCCGCCGAGCAGATTGATGGTGTCGCGCTGGCGATGTACAATATAGAGAAAAGGGCGCAGTCGGTAATTATCGGAGACCAGACTGGCATCGGAAAAGGCCGTCAGGCCGCCGCGATGGTTCGTTATGGGTTATTGTCAGGCTATCTTCCTGTTTTCTTTACGGACCGCTACACGTTGTTCAGTGATATGTACCGAGACTGCAAGGCTCTTGGAATCAAGGATGCCCGTCCTTTAGTCGTTAATTCCGGCGCGTCTGTCGTTGATTTTGATAACGTCATTAAAGAACAGAAGCCGGACACCTCGGACGAAATCTGGTCTCCCGACGAAGAAGATTCCGAGAAGTTTGAGGCGGAACTTATGAAACGCTACCAAGAGCAATATGAAGTGATTTTCAGGGCTCCTAAAAAGAATATTCTTCTAGAAATATTCAATAAAGGAGATATTCCTTCGGAAGCTTTTGATTATCTTATGATTACATATTCTCAACTGAAAGATGCAAGACGGGACAGAACCCGCCTTGACTTTCTTCGGTCGCTGTGCGGGAAAAACCGGGTGCTTTTCATTTTTGACGAGGCTCACAGGAGCAGCAGTGTGAGCTCCGGCAAGATATCCGTTATTACTCAAGGAATCAATATGATTCTTTCCGAGACTCCGCAAACACAGTGCGTGTTCCTCTCCGCCACTTTTGCCAAACGCCCGGAAAGCCTTATCACCTTTATGAGGCGCACGGCCTTGGCTGCCTTGGCGACAGAAAGCACTCTGGAAAAAGCTCTGCACAGCGGTGGCGTTCCAATGCAGGAATATGTCTCGGCTTGTCTGGCCACTGAAGGTCAGATGATCAGACGTGAGCACTCTGCCGTGAGTTTGTCGACTCCGGAATATACCTACCTTGATGATGAACTTGTGGTACACAGTGAATTGTTTGACAAGGTCATGTTCTTCTTCAGGGAGACAGTAAAGTTGTCATCTATGATTAAGACATTGGCAGGACATGCTCAAATGAATGGTCTGCTGCAGGATTTCAAGTGCTATCCGACGAGAGCCCAGCTTTTCTATATTAACAAGGTGCTGCTGCTTTCCCTGAAGGCGCAGAAAGTGGCGCAAGTCGCCATAGAAGAAGTAAGGCAAGGTAAAAGCGTGGTCATCGGGATGAGCGATACCCTTGAGTGCATTCTTCATGATGTGGTTGTGAATGAGGACGGTATAGTTCGTGGTGACATGTCGGCTTTGCTTCTGCGGTTATTGGAGAAGACAGTCCGCGGCTCGTGTGGCCGTCCTGTTTTTGGCCTCATCAACGAAAGCGGCGATGACGAAATTCCTTCCTTGAGTTCCGAAGCTGACGCTGTAAGAGATTACTATGTGTATATTAAAGACAGCATTAAGGAAGAGGTATTTCATCTTCCGATGTCTCCTGTTGATGTCATCCGTCAGCTGATAACAGAGGAAAGAGTCATAGCTCCTGATGGCAAATATCGCAATATACGTTTTGAGGAATGTACCGGTCGCGCTCGTCAGGTGGAATATCTCTCGCCGGAGGGAAACGATGATTTTGTCAACGCTGTGATAAGGCCTCGCCGGAAACGCCCATCCAACCACATATTCAATGACTTCCAGAACAACAGACTGGATGTGATACTCATCAATGCCTGTGGTGCCACCGGTGCCAGCGCACACGCCGTTTCGACTATGGAAGTTCCGGTGGACCAAGTCCGTCAACGCAAGATGCTGATAGTGCAGAACGACCTTGACGTGAACATCGACTTGCAGAAACGTGGACGCATCAATCGCACTGGCCAACGTGATGATTTACCACCATTGTACGAGTACATCATCACCGCCATACCATCGGAGAAGCGTCTGAACATGATGCTTAGGGCAAAATTGCGTTCCTTGAGTGCGAACACCGCCGCCTGGCAGGATCAGGACAGGAATCAGGCAGATTTCATAGACATCGACAACAAGTATGGCAATGAGGTCGCCACTGAATATATCAGCGAGCATCCGGAATTGGCGTCAGTCCTTGATTTGAAAGGCCAGGTGACCGCGAGCAGACTCCTTGCGCGGATTGCAATGTTAAGCGTGGCGGCACAGCAGGACATAGTGGATGATTTGATGGCTGCCTATACAACTCTGGAAGCGGAACTGCGCCGCATCAACCAGTGGGACCTGGAACGGGAATTCCGTGATTTTGAGGCGGAGTTTGTCAGGGAGGAACTGTTCACAACGGCAAAAGCGGAAACAAGGTTTGGCGGCTGCTCTTATCTGACTACATACAAATGTCGCCAAAAGACTTTTCCATATACCTATGAGGCACTGACCGGGTTTTGTGAAGAGGCAAAGAACAATTACGGAAAACATTATGGGGAAAATCCAGCATTGCGAAAGCTGGTAAAGGATTACTATTCGTCTCATAACAAGTCTGTGCGCGAACAGTTCAAGGAACGTCGCTCCCTGCTGTTCAGTGGAGCGAGACGCACGTTGTTGAATTACTGCAACGATGATGAACTGGTGGAAGCGTGGCTGCAAAAAGCATGTATCCCATCGGATAAATGGTCTCTGACAGATTTTGAGGATATTGATGAGCAAAAGAAGGTAAATCAGATTTCTCGCAAGCTGATTTCTTTCTCGAATGAATATAACCATTTGATTGATAGGGAAAGAATGGAGCTAAAGAAATTTTCGGCCGAGAAAAGAAGACTGGTGGAGATTCTGTCAAAAGCGGAAATCGGCAAAGGCTATGACAATGTCAGCGGGCGATTGGCAAATGAGGAAAGCCCTGATAGGGTTATCGCTGTATTGAAGGATATCCGTTTTGGAAGAAATGACAGGAACAAGTTCCTGCCGAGCCAGGTTGAATTCGTTTTTGCCTTGACGGCCGTATTCAAGGAAATACGCATCAATATGGTTCACAACAGCAAGTGGAGTAACTATGAACGTCTGCGGGAAATCCTTGATTCACAACCATGGCAGCCTAATGCTGAAGTCTGGGATTCGGAGATTGCCTTGAACAACAGTAAGATAGTTGAGCGTAAGATTATCACAGGCAATATCCTTGGTGCATACGTCCATCCGTCCATAGCTGACTTAAAGCCTCGTTTCATATCGTTTTCATTAAAGGGAGAAAAGACCCGGACGCAGACAGGCTTGCTGCTGCCGATGGATGAGTCGAAAATCCGTGAGGTAATAAAGAATGTCTCAATCCCTCTCCACGAGGGGTTTAAGTATGCTGTGAATACAAATACTGCTTACACTATAGCGGGGTTGGGAGTTGACTTTTTTTTGTTGCCATACATAGTGTCGGATTCAAGTATGAGGTATGTGATCAGTGTGCTCGACAATCATTCAAAAGACTTTGAAACTGACACGCGTTTTGATGACATACGCTCTTTGTTCACAGGAAGCCCAATAAGGTCAATCTATGAAAAGGAAGAATCTGGCAAGAACAAACGCAGGCAATTAATGCACTATCAGACAGAACCTCTCTCTCTTGAGTCGGAGCCGTTGCAGATGATTATCCGGACTCTTGCCCTGATGGATGCCGTGATTATAGTCCCTCGTGACCAGATGAGATTCGGCGATGTCAAGGAGTTGTCCTCGCGTTCGGAGCACGATGATGATGAACCGTGGGCTGCGTTGGATTGGAAGAAAGAGGTTCCGATGCCTCCGGTCAAAGAGAAAATACTCTTGCGAATATCCGCTCCACCCGCACGGAAGGTTCAGAAAGGAAAGCCGGTTTCCACACACTCTGAATATTACAACCTTGCAAATGAAACGATGTCATTGAACGGGTTGCCCTTGGGACTGCGCAGCACAATGGATGCCCTGCGTAGAAACTATATGAAATGGAAGCACTGTTATGCCAATTCAGTAATGCGGACGGATGATTTGACGAAAGGGCAGCCATCGTTGTCGGTACAGCGGGAGATTTGCCGAGAGCTGCGGTTGGTGATAGAAAGCAGAGCAAAGGCGGCATCTGTAAGTTTCAGCCGTGAAATCACGGACAATCTGCAGGATATTCTTGACAGTGAATACCTTGAGACAAGCGGACTGTTCTTGGCAAAGTTTGATGAGGAGATGCTGTTCTTGTCGCCGGAGAAGCAAGCGGCTCAAGCATTTCTTGATGATTTGCCCTGCTCCCCAAGATTTGAAGGCATCAGGAGATGTATTCAAGACTATCTTGACGGCAAGACCGATATCATAAACTCCCCGGACATATGGTGATATGAGCTACATTGGAATATTCGGAGCTGGAAATATAGACAGGAGCGATTCTTCGTCAAATCTTCTTGAATTGCAAAGACAAGCAGTTGTTCTGCTTAGGAATGGCATAGAAATGCACGGGATAAAACGGCAGACCGGATGGGAAATGGGGATAGAAGGGAAATGGAGATATGAATTGGCTGATCCATTCCATACGACAGCAGAGATTGAAGACCATCTTAAAAGGCATTTCGGAGAATCTGTCAATATTCGCTTCTGTATGCATGATGCAACATTGCTTGCAGCATACCCTGCCTTTGAACGCCTTCGGCTGTTTGCAAGATACACTCCAGCAGCGAAGTTTGCAGGGTATTTTGATCCGACGCGTTATAGTATAATGGTTTGTATGGGGACTTCCGATTCGCCATTTGAATTTCAGACCGAAGGGATATTATTGCATGAAATTCAGCATCTTATCCAGCATGAGGAGAAATTTGCCCGTGGAGGAGATTCCTCAATAGGAATGGTTCGATACATAAGACTGGCGGGTGAGGTTGAAGCGAGAAATGTATGCGCCAGACACCTGATGACTCAAGAACAAAGACGTGAAACGCTGCGCTCTGATTCTCAGGATGTGCCGGATAACGAACAGATTGTAGTGGTTTGAAAACTATCGTTTGAAATTATAAGCGGCAGCCTTTTATATTCAAAAATGATTATGTACTTTTGCGATACATACTTGAGAACACGGAAGTGTAAGTTTATTCTCGAATACGAATCTGGAAAATTCACTTGGAAGAGAGTAAGCGGACATTTTCCCTCGTCATATCCTGCCTATGCGGGATTGCGCGTGGGACTGCTGCTTATTTTATTCCAACGGTATTCCAGAACCGGTATTCTAAAATGAGCGACGGTTCCACGCTTTGGAATATGGCTGCATTTCTAACGATACAACATATTTAAAAATACTATGGCTACAAGTTTATTATTTAACTTAAAAGAGATTTCATTGTGGGTGAAGGACGATTCCAATGTGAGGATTCCGGAACTCCAGCGTGGACTTGTCTGGAAACCGTCTCAGGTTGAACTCTTGTGGGACTCGATTCTTCGTGGGTTTCCTATAGGTTCGTTTATGCTCTCTGATATTCCTGAGGATAAAGATAGGTATTATTTGATGGATGGGCAGCAACGGTTTAATGCGATATCAATAGGCTTCGGTTCGGTTGAAAACTCCCGCGCGATCTTATGGCTTGACATTGATTCTGAAAAGACTAAGAATAGCTCCAGAACATTTTGGGTAAAAGCGACAACAATAGCACATCCGTGGGGATTTGCAAACAATGATGAGTGCGGCTTCCTTTCCGCGTCAGACAGACGTTCCGCATTAGATGAATTTGGTCTTCACGGAAAGAATATATACAACGAAGTCGTTGATTTGCATAATACGTGGCCGGTTAAAGCATCAAGACCTATTCCGCTTCAGTTCTTCTTGGATGCCCCAGTCAAAGATAAGGACGCCTTTACAACGTACGTAATAAGTAGATGCGAACAAGAAGAAAGCAATTTCCGCTGCTTTGGAAAAAATCCTGTTACTGAAGCGGATTCGGAAAGAATCGCCTCGTTCTACGATGCTTTTCATAGGCTTGAGGTCTATCGGGTTAGCTGCAATTATCTTACCCGCGATGTCATGGAAAATGAAAGTTCTGTAGCAAATAATGACGGAAGAGTGACAACCTTGGAGACGTTGTTTACAAGATTGAATACAGGTGGCACAAGAATTACTCAGGAGGATCTCGGCTATTCTGCCATAAAAGCGTATTGGCCGGAGATAAAGGATAAAAATGATCGCATTGCCGAACGATATATGCCTCCGGCAAAACTTGTTATGCTCGCGTTCCGTCTTGCACTGACGGAACCTTCACAAGACAAGGCGTTCAAAGGAACGATGTCTGTGAAACAAATACGTTCGTTGGCGACAGACAGGAAGGCAAAGCAGAGGATTGATGACTTGTATGGCAGTGACAAGCTGGAGAAGATAATGAATATCGTTGATGAATGGCTGAATGTTTTCAATGCGGAAAAGAATCCTTCTCCTGATGCTACACCAATGGTACTTCGCACAAGTATAGCAAGAAACTCTACGGAGATATATTTACTGTTGATGTATTTTGCGTCAGAGTCTCTTAATGGGAAAATGGGTCTTTCTGCTGCAAAAGAGGTTAGGGCATTGGCTTTTTATCTTCATTGGTTTAGTGATGATGCGGCTAAAGTGGTTGCTGAAGTTTACAATAGATGCCGTAATGGTATTACTATTGAGGCGGTCAGAAGTGCCATATCCCAGTCATTTGCGAATGAGTGGCTTGTTGCGCCTTATACACCGGATGAGATGGGGCGTTTCTTCACGATAAAGCCAGAGCCTAAATGGCGAGTATGGTCTGAAGATTATTATCCTTGGCAGGACTTTTTCTTAAAGGTATCTAAATTTGGCAATCAGAAGACTAACGAAATGCTTCTTTTTGCTCAGAGGACGTTTATCAATACTTATTTCAAGATGTATGACCCGGCCCGTCAGGATATGTGGGATAGTAATAATCGTCCGTGGGATTATGATCATATTACACCTCAAGAATGGATAGCAAATAAAAGAGGCGCCTACAGGGATTACTGTAAGGACTGGCTTTGGAACATAGGAAATATTGCTGCGATTCCATTTGAGGAGAATAGATCCAAAAGTAATGGGGAAGATTATGGCTTCTATTTAAAGGATGAAAATGAGAGGGCTCTGCTTTTTGATAGGTCATCAATTAATTTTAAGAATGACCTTACAGGGAAGCGGGAGGAAAGCTATGCGTTTGCATCTGTGACATTTTCAAGATGTTGTAAGATTTACGAAAGTTGCTATGATATATTTGCTCCGTTATTCGAGAATATTGAATTGTCAGATGACTTGCAGGAACGAAAAGACATTTTGCAGAAGGTAGCCAATAGTATTGAAGGCTCGAAATGCTATTTTACGGCTGCCCCCAAGGACTATCCGTTAGAACGAAATCTTGATTGGACAAGGGAATGGATTTGTGTCGGTGTTCCTTATGGGAAATATTTAGCTTGCGTATGTTGGGGCTACAATCAATTGAAATTGGAATTTGGCTTAAGAAAACTCCCTGGAACACTGATCGACAAAGATCGAAATGATATGCCTAAACTTGATGGTTCATATGATATATATGAAGATAATCAATGGTGGTATGCAGAGAAAGATTTGGATATTATGCCCGCAGAAAAGATTATTACAGAATTGAGGTCTTTGATGGACTACTTTCATAAATAGGATATTTACTGCCATAAAATGGCAACGTGACGGTCTATCTTTGCAAAAAACAAGGTTATGGAACAAACACGGGACATACTTTTTGGTGCGGCGGCGATGTTCATTATTAGGAATAAAGACGCTTCGGAATCAGCCCTCCAGATGTACTTCGGAATAGGGTACCATAGGGCAGCGACGATCATGTCTGAACTTGAGGACGCTGGACTTGTCGGGCCATCAATGGGTACGAGACCTCGAGAAGTGCTGTTTGACAATATGGCGGATTTTGTAAGTTCACTTCGTGGAAGCGACGATGAGATTCGGGAACATGAATGGATATTGCGTCTGGACTTTTTCTGTCCGGCGCAGATTTACTATTACTTCCACGATGCAGGAGGGCGGCGTTGGTGCATCTATCTTCGGTGGCGTCATTCCGACCCGTGGACTGCGGAACTTGTCCCGTGCGATGAATCTTGGAAGTTCATCACCGAGGGGGACTGGGTGAACTTGTTGCAGGAAGCGGAGCATGTACCCGGAACCGTGACAGGGTACTACCGTGAGGATGAATATGAACCCCTTATGGATGAGGCTCTAAGAATAGTCAGGACGATGTTCAAAGAACAAGGAATATGAGAATAGTTCACATTTCGGATACTCACAATAGGCATCGGCAGCTGACGAAACTGCCGGAGGGCGATGTGATTGTGCATTCGGGGGACTTCACGATGGCGGGGACCGAGGCGGAGGCGCTGGACTTTATGGAATGGTTCTGCGATCTTCCGTACAGGCACAAGGTCTTCATCGCCGGCAATCACGACTTTTGCCTTCGGGGAGCGAGCCTGGAGGGGCTTGACGAGAACTGCCACTATCTCTGCAATTCCGGAGTCCGGATTGATGGAGTAAAGTTCTACGGCGTGCCGATGTTTTTCGAGGATGCAATCAGTGGTCGTGCGGGAAATGATTTTATGAATATACCTGCGGACACAGACGTCCTTGTCACCCATCAGCCACCCGAGGATATCCTTGACCTTTCGGATGAGATTCACTATGGAGATTCCGTCCTTTGGCGTCGCGTGACGTTGGTTCGCCCGAAACTTCATCTGTTCGGGCATATTCATAAAGCTGCGGGAATGGCTGAACGGAACGGGACGGTGTTCTCCAACGGGGCTGTATTGGGGGAAGGCTACAATCTGACAGACACGGATATCTGCGTCTTGACTATCTGATATGGCCCGGAGTTGGAGAACGGCAGTCCTTCACTTTGAATGGCACATTCTTATAAAATGTTAATAATTAATTATATGGATAAAGAAATAACCACAACTGACTATCAACTGCCTCCTTCGGATTTGCTGAATGAATATATTCCCGAAAGCAAGGTGTCGGAAAATGAAATTGCCAGCAAGGTAGCGGCAATCAGGAGTGTTCTTGAGAGTGGAAAAGTGCGTGTCAAGGAGATCAAGCCTATGCCGGGGCCGGTGGTGACACTCTATAAGGTTTATCCGGAACGTGGCGCCAAAGCCTCAAAGGTCAGATTGCTTCTGGAAGACGCTGCACTTGACCTTCAGCTGAAGGGAGCGCGTGTCATTGCCTTGAAGGATTCCATCGGCATTGAGATAGCCAATGACCACCGTGCGTCAGTTCCTATTCGTTCGGTCCTGAATGATGATGCATTCCGGAATAGCAAGGCGGAACTGCCGGTGGCCATCGGGCGGACATTTGGAGACGAGGTTAAGGTCTTTGATTTGGCCAGGGCGCCTCACCTGCTCATTGCCGGTGCCACGCAACAGGGTAAGACGGAGGCAATCCACGCCATAGTCGCCTCTCTGCTATATTCAAAGCGTCCGTCAGAGCTGAAGTTCGTGTTCATCGACCCCAAGGGTTGCGAGTTCACTGCCTACAAGCGCCTTCTCAAACACTATCTTGCCGTTCTTCCGACGGCCGGCTCTGAGGAAGAGGAGGCAGAGAA
>ULTX01072973.1_pt1 | contig 42816 bp, 57 predicted proteins | sample 1958041 | NCBI WGS metagenome assembly ULTX01 (sample SAMEA4835747, study PRJEB28245) | human gut metagenome | biome: gut microbiome; material: fecal sample | place: Denmark | collected 2008
CTTAAAATCAGTTAGTTGCGCAATCGGATTTTCAAAATTTTAATAAGTATTATTTTGAAAGTTTTGATAATCCTTGTAAATAATAATAATAATTAAATTCTATTTCCCCGCCTCATTCCTTATCATATCATATCATATCGGTTTTTTATCCTCTTAATAATCAGCTACTTAAAAAATTAAAAATTTTTTTTATTTTTTTGAAAAAACTAGCTTGACAAAGCTGGCTTTAAAGCAAAAATATGAGCATAAAAATTCAAGGCTTCCCGCCTTCGATAATCCCGCGCTAAAAAGCGCATTTAATCCAAAAAGAAAGGTAAAGATGAACAATAAGATTGTCACAACAAATGGCAAGCTTGCCGACGGCTCGACCATAACGATAAGTTCGAGCGTGCAAGTTCCCGAAACGCTCGACGAATTAAAATCGCTCGCGGCGGACTCGCTTGGCACAATGGATGCCGCCGCGATTGAACGCCACTTGACTGAACTCTTCGTGGGGTGGTGCATTGCCCACACGTATCAGTCGCAAGTGAGGTCGAAGATTAAGACGGCAAGTTCAACGCTAACATATGACCAATTAAGTGACCTTGTAAGTGATGTTAAATTCAGGATTCCAAGACCGGCAAGCGCGCCACGCGGTGACAAGGTAGTACTAAAAAAATCACAACTTACACCGCAACAAATTGAAAAATTAAAAGAATTAGGGCTACTCTAAAAATAATAGTGGTGGATACTCAATAAGGTATCCACCACTTTTTATTCTTTTAAAGTATAAAAAATATATCATTTTTAAACATTATTAAATAAATACTATCAACTATTATGAACTATAAAAAGCAACTATTTGAACTATATCGTAAACAATGTATACTTGCACACCAAGCAAATGTACAACTTAACCCGCTCGAACTTGGCGGGCAAGTCACAATAAGTTTTATCTGGACGGAAAGTTCACAAACAAAAGACACCTTTGAATGTATGGTAATAGTGTATCATCATAAACCGATGGTACAAAGGATAAGTAATTCGGATGTCTTTCCCACCGACGTGCTTTATCATCTTGCGTGCAACGCGGAAAAGTACGCACTTTGTGAAGGCAATGTCTAACAATAGATAGGAGAAATACTTATGATAGATTATAATACTATTGAAAATGGTCAAACTTTACAGATAGATGATACTATCAGGAAACTACTATACCAAAAGTACAGAGTATGGTGTGGAAGTATGGTAGTATTTGACAAGGGGACAATAGTTCCCCTTATAAAAGAGACCACGAAAGTGGTCAAGTATTTTTCAGAAGATAGAATACTTCAAACAGAAAAGACAGAAACTTTTCGGGAAGTTATCCCGCCCAAGCCACTGCTTTTAAGAGGTGAGTCATCAAGATTACCCCGCGCAACTCTAACGTGGGAAGAAATAAAATTTGCATATGCAAGTCAAAGTTCTAACGAAACATACAAAGTACAAAAAGCGAAAGTTCCTAAACCTTTCGGAAAGCCAAAAGGTGAAGTAGATAAAATAGAACTTAAAGTGACTACACTAAGTGATAAACAAATAGCAACTCTGAAAGAGTTGGGAATACTATAACTCGAAGATTTGTAAACATTCCAAAAGAATGAGACATTATAAATCATTTATAATTACTAACTATGAAACTAAATAACTTAGTAGACAGATTTTTTTTCAATCTAAACCGACGACTCAGTCGTCTCACGTAGTTATTAAAGTTGATAATAAAATAATTTATCAACTTTACGGAAGTACTCTTATAAGATGGTATAGTGATAAGAACATCTTGGAAGTTAGACCTTATACTAATTACTACGAGTTTAGTCCTACTACTCAAAGGGCATTTCGTAGGTTTGGAATAGTATTTTCCAACCGTAAGGGTAAGCTAACACTTAAACAAATTAACTATAAAGGTGGTCGTTTCCGAACTTTTGATATTCCTGTTGAACAAGGACAGGTGTTACTTATAAAATATTATACTCACGATATAACTGTATGGGTTGCACGTGAAAGTAGTGTTGACTCGTTTGTCCGAGAGTTTCGCACGGAAGAAGTGAATAACTTGCTGAGAAGTGATAAGGTGTAAGGAAGGGAGTTGCCCCGCCTTGCGGCGGCTGGAAGTCGGCGGGGTGAAGCCGAGTGGATTTTTACAAAAGAAAGGCTAAAATATGAAAGAATTGAAACTAAAAATAGAAAAGTTCGAAAGGGCAATAGTTGTTCAGACACTTAAAGTCACGGATTGTGTAGATTCGGAACACGTAAAGTTCTCCACCAGTCCTATCATATTGGAAGATAAGATTGTGCTCAATAAGTACAAAGACAATTCCACCTTGGGAATAGCCTATTTTAACTCCAACGAAAAAAGGGACATTGTCTTCGACAAGCTTATCAAGTGGGTAACAGACGAGCAGTTTTCCCGCCCTCCAACTAAGTTGGAGATAGGTGAGGAAGCATTGTTTAGCGATACGATTGGGGAAGACGGTGTTAGGGGAACACTTGTATACATACTACCAGAAGAATTTGAAAGTAGGTATCTATCTGCTTCCGACTCCTATCCGTATTGGTGCTATTGGAAGTATGCTCGCCCCGCCAACAATACCCTAAAAGTAAAGGGTAATATCTACCATTGGAGGGGTGACGATGAATAACATAGCAAAATGTATATTAAATAATAAAGACTATCGTACCCGTAAACATAAAGTAGAGCGGGGAAGTTATGTCTCCACCTACACTTACGATGGTTTCAAGATGATAGAGTTCTGTCACACTTTAAATCTACTGGTGTTTCATAGACCTATAATCCAGAAAGGAATAATAAAAACTTTTGAAGGTTGTGGTCTCGATGTTAAATGGACAGAGCGTTCTTTAATTTATGAGATAAGCACTCGTTTTGGTTATCAGTCTTTTGGTTGTACTATTAAATACGACCTGTTTGATTGGGATAGTGGATTTGTTGCTGTTAAAAACCTTCTTAACAAAACACTAGCGTTTCGACAAAAGGACTTAGTTTACACTTTAATAAACAGAAGACTCGGGACTGGAACAGACCAACAGCCCCGCCCGTGTTCGGAGGCGGGACAATCAGCTTCATAGCCACAACCACGCGGCTTCAAGCCGCAACCACCGTCGCCCGTCAGGGCGTATCAAGCTTCGCTTTAATCAACTATATCTGCGATATGAATAATCATATAATTACAAGAGATAAACTAATAGATATTATTAAAAAAGACGATTTATCTAAATATCTTTTAGAGAAGACTATGTCTGGTGTTTATACAAAAGAGTATGAACATCGGATATTTGAAATTCATAATGGAATATATGTATTTAATCCCGACAAAGATGCTTATAGTATTCCACTAGCCAAGGATATGTTTACATATCTAACTAAACGGAGACCTATTATTATAGATACTAATAAGCAAGTTTATATAGGTGAACCTATAACCTTTGCTCTTAAAAAAGACTTTGTTGCGAGCAAGACAGCATTTCTAAGAGTGTATAAGTATCTTAATGGGGCTACTTATAGTGATAGTGGTATCACTGTGGACGGAATGTCTGTATTTGACAGACGAAGTAATAATAATCCTGAAAAATCAACGTTGTTAGTTAGAAGAATGAGCTATTCACTTCATAAGATACATTGCCCCACCTCGCGGGCGGGTTTATCTTTCATTAGACTTCTAACGGGAAGAGAGTTCTCTTGTAAGTTAGGAGTTTGGCACATTGGAAACGTTGCAGTTAAATTCCCGCTCTATTATCACGCTAATATGGAAATGATATTTACGCAATTCAAAGACAATATAAATGATTTATAATGTATGGCTAAGATAATAACAAAACATCTATTATTTAATTATGGTAACTATCCATATGAACAGTGGATTCAACACTTTGGAATTTTATCTGCATATACACTTGCCAAGCAGATAAATAGGAACGTTAGATTCCCCGTCCCCGTCCTCGCGGAACATATAAACTATAAAGCAGCACCTACCTTTATGTATATGTTGAAGAACTTTAAATGCTATCATAAGTGGCTCGGAACTGTTGTTAAGATAAGCTTTATGCTTGACTCTTGTTATATGTATATAAAGTGGAGAGGAGTTCCCCCGCCCAACTTAGATGAGATTAGAATGAGTCCGTCATTTCACGAAGAATGTTTGCGTGGTGTATTATACACCCCAACAGTATTACTTCACGTAGCAATAACTAAAAAACCTAATATACCTAATTGTGGAAAGTTGGATTATGAATATTTTAAATCTAATCACTCCGGATACTAATAAGAAAGCTCGTAAGCTTTTAGGACACCCATTAACCAAGCGTGAGATATATCTATTTATATACTTAGATGCTTGTCTTAAAGACAGAATAGAATATTCTGAAAAGTTTATGACTTCATACGATAAGGATATAATTCTTTCACTTAACTATATGGGATTACTTCGGGCAATTAAAACCCCGCAGGGTGTTAGCCTTGCTGTTAAGCGAAGCTTGTATAATCTTATACAAGATGCAATCTTTGATTGTTTCATAAGTGAGATAGAGGAGAGATACGATGAGTCCAGATGATATAAACTTCTTTGATATAGGAGAGCGAGTCGTTGTAAAGATAGGAGAAACAGAGGGCGGGGAAGTCCGCTTTTGCGTAGCAAAAGTAGTAGATATTATATTTATTACTGATGGCAACACTATTAAAGTACAACAGTACTCAGTAAAGTTTACTAACGAGTATGATAATGATACTTATTGGTACGATGCTTGCGACGTATTTAATAATATAGATTCTTTAATGGAGTCTATTAAACAAAACAATAATAATACGAAAGGAAAATAAACATGAAAGAAAAAGATATAAAGTTCAACATAGGTGATATAGTATATACTGTTAAGGGTCTGAATAGACGCACTAATGACTATGCTATCATTAAACAGAAAGTCGAGGCGGTAATGGTCGAAGTTAATAATGATGGGTGGATAAATGATGTGTCTTACATTTTAACAGACGACATCGGAAATCATAGGTCTACTAAGGCGATCGGGGTATTCGCTACACTTGAAGAAGCTCTTGAATATGCTAAGAAAGATGAAGATTTAGTTCCCCCGCGCTCGGAATAGACTCGTGATTCGGCAACAATCAGTGGGCGGGGCAAGCTTCGATTCACAGCAGGCTACGCCCACTTACACCAACCAACTCCAATCCGCCCGCAAGGGCGGGGAGTCCACCCCAACTTTAATCAACCTCAATACAAAGTATAAATATGAACGAAGAAGAAAAACTTGAAGCAAGAATGATAGACCTTGCAGAGTCAGGTGATAATCCTGAAACAGTTATATTTGGTATGCTAAACGCAATACGACTGTATTTTGAATACACTGATGTAGAAGATATATATGACATCATGTTGGATTATATTCGAGACTGGGCAGACCGAGACGGGTATAATAAAACTGTTATTAACATAGGTAAGTTTGTGCAGAAAGTAGATAACGGAGACGATTTCGACTATGAAGAAATTGATTAAAAGAACGTACAGGTTTAATCCAAATAGTAAAAAGATTACTCTTATGCGAGCACTTGCTTCGCTAAGTAGTCACGACTTTATCGAAGTAGCTGGAAATAGTAATCTTCGTTACCTAAGAAACATCGCATCAAAATACAAGATTTATCTTACGGTAATTAATATCGGTTGTGAGTCTTATAGAGTCTCTCTTAAAACGGATAAGGCTCTTGACTTTGTTAGTATTGCAGGCAACAAAGTTAAGAGTGATTTTTCAACTGTAAATAATAAGGGTCTATATAATTTAAAACAAGACCTCATTCAACTTGGCGAGGAAGAATTGAGAGGTAGTATAGATTTAATAGGAACTCGTATATCAGATGAAGAGACTGAAAAGTATCATACACTAGAACGAAAGTGGGAAACTAAGACACCAACGTATGGTAAGTCCGGATATATGATAGACGGTTATTCTTACTATGTAGGTCATAATGATATTCCGAGTGACTGGGTTGTGTATCACAGTGAATTTAATTGTCTCTTTAAACCTAAGCATGTAAAGAATCCTGTGTTGTTGTCTAATAAAACACCACGAAGTATAGGTGTACCCGATACAGTTAAATTTGTTGGTCATATTCCACATGAAGAAGCAGAAAGAAGATTTCAATTTTTAAGTACTTATGGACAAGAGAAAAAAGAAAGCTGATTACAGTTGTCAGATGCAATTTAACTTCTCGACAACTCATCAACCTAATTGTATAGAATTAAAAAATAAACATTGGGGATTTAAAAAAGATTTCTTTGAACGTCTTATTTCTTCTCTTGAAGAAATGGCAATTCCTATTACATATATAGATTTTAATAACTGTACAGTTAAGGCACGAATAGATGTTAAAGACCTCGAACCTCTTATAGGAGATTCACCAGAGTTACTTAAATTGACGTTAGTCAAATCTTGTGATGGACTTATATTAGACGGCGGGTCAAGAATTAATGAACCTATAATTATTACTTGGTGATATTTAACAATGGGAAAGAGTCAGAATTACTGTTCGTCGGATATTAATTTATTGTCTTTTATAGATGTATCTACTGTAAATGAGGAACAACTATTTAACAACTTAGCGAAGCTAGCAAAGAAACTATATGTGGAGAACGATAGTATTTATATTAGTATTGTTAATAATTTCAACAATAGTTTTGACAACGAGGGTTACGTCGCCCCGCCTTGTAGATATAGAGCGAGTTGCATGGACTATATATCTCGAAGCGCGGGGAGAACCTCTTGCAGGTATGACGGCTGTGGCTTCCGTGATATATAATAGAGCCGAGGGTAATGTTTGTAGATTTAATTACGTTGTCACTCAACCTTACCAGTTTGCAGGGTGGGACAAGAACTTTAACTTTGCTGTACCAGAAGATGCTGATGCATTTAGTCAAGCGTTCTCAATATCATACTTAATGCATCACGGTGAGTTTACTCCTACTGGAACTTGGAATCATTTTTATAACTATAAAATTAGTCCGTGGTGGGCTGATGGTTATAAGAAAACACGTATTGGAAATCACGTGTTTGTAACAATAGATAAGAAAGCTAAGAGATGAGCAACGAGCAAGAGTTAAAAGACGTTCTGTTGGAAGTAAATAACTCTATTAAAGGTGATTTACCTAATTATATACATGAGTTATTGTTAAAAGAAAGTGGAAGAAGTTGGAGATTTAGAGTCTATAAACAAGCAGGTAGGCTTATAGTAGTAGGAACTATACCTCTATGTGTTTTGAAAAAGCTTATTGCTAATCCAGCGTTTTCTTTTTTAAAAGACATTTACTTCAAAGCTCCACTTTATGTAAAAGGCAAGGTCTTGTCAGACCTTACGATAGAAGAATTAGAAGCGCAGCTTCAAAGTGCAAATATAAATTATTGATAATGTCCATTATGAAAATATATGATACCATTAAACGTCCTATGAAAGGATATAATTGCATAGGACAACTTAACAATATCAGGTTTCCAAAAGTAGCACAACCTAAGTACGATGGAATAAGAGTGTTGTTTATTAACGGAGTTGCTTTAAGTGCAAGTCTTAAACCTGTTCGTAATAAGAATATACAACGGATAGCGGCTTCACATGACTATGATGGATATGATACTGAATATGTCGTACCTAATAGTCCGATAGGATTAAGAGCGTGCTCTCATGAAGTGAACTCTTTTGATGTTTCTCTTTCTGGTATATTTCATATATTTGACATAATTGGAGGCGGGGATTACGCTAATAGATTTCTCAATGCACGCATAGAAGCTGATGGATTGTTTGATGTAGCTCCGAGTACTATTGTACAGAACGTGGAGGAGATTGAACAATACTTGTCTGAACAATTAAAGGCTGGTTATGAAGGGGCTATGCTTAAAGACATGTTTAGTTTGTATAAACAAGGGCGTAGTTCTATAAAGTCACAAGAATGTTTGAAGCTTAAACCTTTTGTAGACGACGACGCTGTTGTAGTAGGATACGAAGTAGAACAAGAAAATCAGAATGAGCCGACTATAAATGAGCTTGGACTTACGAAGCGAAGCTCTGCGAAGGCGGGGAAGGTTGATAAACCTCTTATAGGTACATTGATATGTAAATCAAATTTATTTCCATCTCCCTTTGGTGTATCAGGTTTTACTATGGAACTTAAAGAACGTATGTTCCACGAACGTAATAAGCTTATGGGTAAAACTATTACATATAAATACCAACGATGCGAAGCATATGAAAATGCCCCGCGCCACCCAGTGTTTGTACGTTTTATAGACCCGATTATATGATGGAACTTATAGCTGAATTAATATCAAAAATCTATGTCATAGGTTTTTTTACATTGTGTTTTACCGGACTTATAATAACAATAGTAGAAATAATAATTGAAAATGGGACGAGAAAATCACGAGACGAGAGCAAGGATTACAACCGATAATCCTAATGTAGATTTTAGGTTGAAGAAACTTGATAAAACAGGAAGATGTTATTCTTGTGGTGCAAAGTTAATGCAGGCTAATCATATACTTATATGTCCACAATGTGGACGTGAATGGCCTCTTAATACTGAAAAAAGAAAGGAGCAATAATTATGGATAATATTTATGGTGAAGATATAAAGAGAAAATTGGACAAAATAATAATGCTTTTGGAAAGGGTGGCTAACGCCCTTGAAAATAGCAATAAAGGCAAGGCGGGAATCGCCCCGCAATCGATTGAGATTGCCTCACAAATTGAAGGAAAGCCAAGCATATATAAACGCCCCGCCTTCATGGGAAAAGGCAAGGAAAAGGAAAAATAAAATTTTTAAAAATAAGCTTGACATTTTGCGCAGGAATATGAATAATGGCCTCATTCTTTTTTGGAGACTCTTTGTTTCCAAAACTCAACAAAACAAAAAAGGAAAAATACAATGAATATAAAGACTAACATACTCGGTATCGAAGTATCGATTGAACTCCCCTATAACAACGTCGAAGAGTTCGACCAGTTCATGGGCATGTCCGGTGCGTGCTTGGAACGTGCGACCCAGCATTTCCTCGCGCATACGCATAATGCTCGTGTTCGCCGCGTGATTTGCAACAAGCTGGAAGCGCTTAGTGGCATTGAAAGGGAGTGCACGGTGAACCCCGAGAATAAGGAAAAGAAGTACAGCGAGTCCGAACAGCGGTATGTTTCCCGCGTCGAAGCCGAGATGAAAGCGGCGGGGAAGTGGGGCGAGATTGCTGGACAGTTGGTTGCCGCCGCCGAAGGTGTGCAGGTGGTTGCCGAAGCGACTCGCTCGTCCGCTCCCAACAAGCAGATTATGGGTCTCGCCCGTGGTCTTATCGAAGAAGGTCGTGCGGAAGCTTTCTGCGAAAAGCACGGTGCTTCTATCCCGAACGACTGGTCGAATGAAGCTAACGTTGTTGCTCTCGCTAACCTCGTCAAGAAGGTTGTCGAAGAAGCGAGGAAACAGGCTCTCATCTAACCTCAACGCGGTAAGCTTGGTGGGTTCTATTCCTGCCAAGCCCCGCCCTTAACTATGAATAATAATTATATGCAAACACAGTTATTTCCAAATGGAAGTGGCAAGCTTGCAAGACTAACTGTCACCATTCCAGACGAAATAATGAAACGTCTTAAAGAAGCTTTTCCTAATTACGGTGAAACATCACACGTTTGTGTAGCTATGCTTACATCATTGTATAATGAGTTGGAGAAGCGGGGAATTAAAACCTATCAAGACCGAGTCGATAAAGGTTTTGACATTTCAGGAGTAATTAAGTATGCCAACAGATGATTATAACATTGAAGATGGGAATGACCCTCTTGATGAGTTCTTGTCTGTTAATATAGATAAGATGACTCCGGAGGAATTGTCCGCCCATATAGCTACGCTTAATGAAGTTGCTGAAAATCCGAAAGCCGTCAGAAGAATAGTATCAAAGAAAGAAAAGAAAACTATAACATTAGATAAACTATTAGAACTATGAAACTACCTCTTGCTAAAATACTTGATGAGTGCGAAGTAGTTAATGACATCTTTGAAAAAAGAACATTGACTATGAGCAACAGTGCTTTTAATACTTTCAGTTGTCCAATAAAAGGTTTGTTAAGTTATGCTTTTAAACTTAGACCTATTGGCGCATCATCGTTGGCTATGGATTATGGAACGTCTATACACGCGGGGTTGGCGGAGATGATGAAAGGAAAATCACTGGAAGAAGCCAAACGAGTATTTTATCAAGAGGCAGATAAGTTCCAGATAGATACCTACGACGACCCCCGCCGTTGTACAGCCCGCGGTACGGATACACTTGAACAGTGGCAACAGTGGATAGCTACGCTAAATTATCCTATAAAAGCTATAACACTTATAGAACGCCCCGCCGTTGAAGTGTGTGTAGTAAAAACGATAGCCAAAGAAGAAGTCTCTTTTCTTGGAGAGATGACATTCAAATGGCTTGGTATTATAGACGCTGTTGTAGAATATAAAGGACAGTATTGGATACTTGACCACAAAACTACAAGTATGCTTGGCGATAGATTCTTAGATGATAAGATACGTAGTAATCAATTCTTGGGATACTACTATCTTATGAAAGATATAGTCAAGAAAGAGCTTAACGTTGACATCGCGGGGTGTCTCATTGATGCAATCAGCACGGGGACGAAAGATGTTAATTTCCGTTTGTATGAAATACCATTTAGTCCGTGGCAGATAGACGAATGGATTGTTAGTACGAGACGTAAATTGCTGGATATTGTCTATACGATAAGTAATATAGTATTTAATCCAGAACATGAAGTAGTAGCTGAACTTGAATCTTGTGTTACTAAGTATGGTCGTTGTCCATTCTTTAATGTCTGTTCGGTTAATCCCCGCCTTAGAGACGAGATGCTTCGAATAGAGTTTATGAAGCATGAACATAATGCACGTGAATCAAATGATTTTGTAATTGAGGAAGAGTAATATGAATAAAATAGTATCAACACTAAAAGAATTGCAACTCCGCTGTCATTCGATAGCGAAAGCCCACGGTTGGTGGGATAAAGAAGTTCCGGTTGGGACTGCTATCGCACTTATGCACAGTGAATTAAGCGAGGCTCTCGAAGCTGAACGTAATAGAATCGAGAAGAGTGAACATATACCAGAGTTTACTGGTCTGGAAGAAGAACTCGCTGACTGTGTCATAAGAATACTTGACTATTCTGGTAGTAGAAACCTCCGCCTCGCGGAAGCTATTGAAGCAAAGATAAACTTTAACGAGAAGAGGTCTTACAGACATGGGAATAAATCTTTCTGATGATGACGAGACAGAAGAAGTTATCGAGTCTGATGAGTTGATAAATTCTTTTAAATGTTTACTGACTTATTTTCTTGGAGAAAAGTTATCTAATTATAAATATCTTACAATAGATGGAGATGGTTCAATAGGATTATTCAAGCACATGCCTGTATGGGATAGTGAGAATGATATGTGGACTACAAGTGAGGAGTCTATTGAAGATATAGATTCATTAAACGAAGTCTTCGATGAGTATTTAGAAGTTGGTTCATTAAGTAAATTATCTTGTTGTGAAGATATAAGAAATAGACATTTTATATTTGATTTATAGTTATGGCTACATATAAAAAATTCGACCCGTCAAAAGAATGTATAAGCTTATTGCTTAAAGGTGTTAGTGGAACTGGAAAGACAACAGTTGCCGCTCAATTCCCTAAACCTTGTCTTATCGAGTTTGATAAGAACGTTTCTTGTCTGAGGAAACTCCCCGCCGAGGTGGTAGATGAGGTTAAGATATTTGACCCGCTTACTTACCCCGATGGGAAGGCGGTAGAACCTACCAAGATTTGGGACTATTTCATAAAGAACTTAGTGGAGATTGCGAAAGACCCAGAAGTTAAAACGATAGTTATAGATACGTTGACTACTGCACTTAGCGCACTATCCAATTCTATTCTTGGAACTTCAAGTCCAAAAGAACAATTTAAGATACAAGACTGGGGTACGTTTGGACGTTATCTCGCTTGGCTTGGTGATAACCTTATCCAAGTTAAAGGTAAAGATAAACATATAGTTGTTGTCTGCCATGAGAATACTGAAATAGATAAAGATGGTAATTTTCATGGTTGGACGTTGGCTATCGGTGGTCAGATGAGACGCAACTTTGAATTGTATTTTTCAGATGTTTGGCAATGTACTGTTTCACAAACAGGAGAGTATCTAATAAATACAAAACCGAACAAGTGGGTGACTGCGAAATGTTCTCTTGACATTCCGAAGAACCCGTTTCCCTTTAACGAGTATAAAGATTTGATTATGAAACAGTTAGCTGACTAACTGACATTATCAATGATTTATATTGTTAAAAAAGAAGAACAAAAATAAACAAAAGGAAAAAATAATATGGATATAACTACAAAAGATTATGATGATATAAAAGAAATTCTACTCGAAAAAGGACAATACGCCTTCGTAGAACTTCATTGTGAAGTAAAGCAGAATAAAGACAACACCGGCAACAACCTGATTATCGAAGCTAAGTTCATAGGCAATCCGCCGCTTACGACAACTTCGGGCGGAGAGGTCAACTATGACGGAAGGACACTTCGTCAGTATGTTTCTCTTGTTAGAAAGGATAATTACGACCCCGATATTCAAGTTAAACGTATTGCGCAGGCTTGCAACTATGCCGGTCATGGTAGGATACAGCTGTCTGATATAGATGGTAAATTCTGCAAGATTAAGATTGGTATCAACCCCGCCACCGATAAGTACGCTGAGTCTAATTCGATTGCAGGTTACTTCCCGATTAAAGAGGAGGACAATTTTGTGCCTCCTGCGTTCTAAAATAAAAATCCAAGATTAAGGATTTCCCCGCTCCACCTCTACTTGCCTTTCTAGGTGGGCGGGGTTTTCTTTTATAAGTAGATATGAATAAAATAAATATAGATTCCATAAAGGTCATCGACCGTCTTAGAGAAACCGACGAGCAAGCCGTTAATGAACTTGTTGAGTCAATTAAAGAAATCGGGTTGATTAACCCAATCACGATTGATTCTAATAATCAACTACTTGCTGGTGCTCATAGACTTGAAGCTTATAAGAGGCTTGTCAAGGCTGGGAATCTTGAATACCAAGAAATCCCATGTATAAACATCGAAGATGGAAAGTCATTAACAGAATCCGACAGGATTATTATGGAGATTGCCGAGAACGTTAATCGTTCCGATATGAGTTGGCAATCGCAGGTTATAGGTATTTATAAAGTTCATACTATTCAAAGGCGGGAAAGCTCTTGGACGCAGGCTATGACCGCTAAGCTATTTAATGTAAGCCAAGCATATGTAAGCTCGGCAACGCGGCTTGGTAAACTACTTGATAACGACAAAGAGCATAGCTCCCCGCTGTGGAATATTCCTACAATAGTAGACGCTATTCAATTATTGGTTAGAGAGAAGAGGGAAGCGGCTATTGCAAGAATGAAAACCTTCGCTTCCCGCAACGAACAAACGACACCGCCGAAAAGCGAGGGCGGGAAAGTCAGCGTCTCAGCAGACAAATCCGAGCTTCAACCAACCACCTCCCAGTCGCGCGTAAGCGCGAGCAGCTTCGAACCTCTCTTCCGCGTTGGTGATTGTATTGAACTAATGAAGTCATCTAATGAAAAGTTTGACCATATCATAACTGACCCGCCTTATGGAATTGATATGAACAATATTTATAATCAAGATTCTATACAGTCAGTTAAAGACGAACATCAAGTAGATGATAACCTTAGGTTAATAAAAGAATTTATATTTACTTCTCGTAAAGTAATAAAAGAGACTGGCTTTTTGTGTATGTTCTATGATATAGCACATCATGAGAAGATACAAAAGTGGGCGGACGAAGCAGGATATATACCGTGTAGGTGGCCTTTTGTGTGGTGTAAAAATTCTCCGTGCTCGAATGGCGCGGCGGCGCAGAATATCACGAAGTCTACGGAGTTGTGCGGATTGTTTCGTGCCAGTCCGAAAGCGGTACTTGCTAAGAAGCGAGCGGTGAACTGGTTGGTTTGCCCCGCCTCCCGAGCTTGGTCGCACCCGTTTGCGAAACCCTTCGGGGTCTGGAAGTGGCTGGCGGAGACCGTGAGTTTTGAGGGGCAGAGTGTGCTTGACCCGTTTGCGGGCGGGGGAAGCTGCGTGTTGGCGATGGAGAAATTAGGACGAAATCCCACCGGATTCGAGTTGAAAGAGGAACACGTTATTCTAGGTTGTAAAGATATGGCAACTAACTATTACGGCGAAGCCTATAAGAAGGAGATGGGCGGTGGAGATTAGTGACCTATTAACTTTAATCCCCGTGATTATATTTTTATCAATCATTTATATTGTAAGCAGATGATTGTAAGAGTAAGAGATAGACGAAAAGAAAACAATACTATTGAGCTTATGTTAATTCAGCCCAATAATAGCTATTTTTTCGTCTATTCTTGTTTGCAAAAACAAATCACTACTGCGTATAAAATACGTAAGGAGTCTTATAATAGTATATATGGAAAGAAGGAACGTAAAGTTCTTGACATGATAGAACTTTGCGACATAGACTCAGAGACCCACATAGAAGCAATGAGGTCGATATTTAAATATCTTAATAGCACAAAGAAATGAAAATAGCAGTCATAGTAGACCATAAAGATAAAGCCACCGATAGAGCAGAAATAGAAGGAAGCTATGCTTGGCAGTTGCAAAAATGGTTAAAGAACGCAGGGATTTCCACTGCGCGTGTTCTTAGGCTTGGAGATAACCTTTTTGATGAACAGATATTTAACTCTAAGATAGATGACCAATTAAAAGAATATAATCCAGACTTTATTATAGGTCTTGGTAAAATGTCTTTGATATATCTTAGGGGGCGGGAAGTTCTTGAATTTGATAAAAATGGTAATGCAAAAGTATCTTTGGACGATGAGCGGGGAATGCCTTTTATAAATTGCAAAACAGGTTGCCCCGCCCTCTGTACATATACTCCTAGATATATTTTTGCACAATATGCATTGAACATAATAGTCGAACAAGACTTCTTGAAGGCGGCTCGGCTTGCTAAGACTGGGTGGAAACCTCCGGTCTATAATATAAATTATATTCCAACTTTTGAAGAAGCAAGAACTGAACTTCTAAGAATGTACGAACGTAAGTTAGAAGTTGCTTGCGATATAGAAACTTGTGGAAAAGGAATGGTTACTTGTATTGGCTTTGCTTGGAGTGAAGCTGACGCCATGACAATTCCATTTGTTCCTTACAACTATAATGGAACATACCGAAGGTATAGTGAGATAGAGACTTATCAGCTATGGTCACTTATTAAAAAAGTTCTTGAAGAAAACCGAATTATAGGTCAGAACTTTTGTCATTTTGACCATAATATTCTATTCACAAGATATGGTATAAAGTCTAATCTTGTCGAAGATACGATGTTAGGTTTCTGGGAATTGCACCCATCGTTTGATAAAAATCTTGGATTTCTTTCTAGTCTACTTACTGACAATGAATATTGGAAAGGAATGCTTAAAGAAAGTAGAAGCGGGAAAGTCCCACGTTGGTACGAATTTAAGTATAACTGCTTAGACTGTCTTGTAGATTATCAAGTTTATAAGAGGATACAAGAAGAGCTTGCGGGCAAGCCGACATTAGACAATCATTATAGATTTAATCTAAGAGTAAGCCGCGCTTATCAATACATGTCTATTCAAGGAGTTAGGATAGATAAAGATAAGCACAACGAAATGCTGAAAGAATATCGTAAGAAAGTTAGTGAGACACAAGAATTGCTTAATGAGTTGGCGGGGAAGGAGATAAACGTCCGTAGCTCTAAGCAAATGAAAGAATGGCTTTATGGTGAATTAAAACTTCCAGTTCAAACGAAGTCGGTTAAGGATAAGTTTAATCAGCGGGAAAGTAGAGAGACCGCTGATGCTCTTAGTGTCTACAAACTTGCCGGTCAATATCCAGAATACCCCTCCCTCACTGTTGCTTCCAGTTTAAGGAAACATCTTAAAAAGCTAAGTGACCTTGAAGCTCTTGAATATGATGATAAGGGAATTTGCCGGTTTAACTTTAATGTAGTTGGAACGAAGGTGGGGCGGTCTAGTGGTTCTAAACCTCTTTATGACAAAGGTGTTCAACCTCAGAATGTTGATAAAGCTTTTAGAACTTTGTTTCTCCCGCCCGAAGGTATGCTCTGGTTTAAAGCTGACCTTGAAGGTGCTGATTCTGTAACTATGGGTGCTTGTATGCAAGCTCTTGGAGATAGCCGCCTAATGGACGATATTCGCCACGGTATTAAGCCTGCACAAACTGTTGCACTTGAACTGCTTACTGGTAAACCGTATACATCTTTTAGCCAAGAACAAATTCTTAAAGATAAACATCTTCTTAAAACACCAGAAGGTAAGAAAGAGTATAAAGTTGCGAAAGCTGTTAATCACGGTTCTGCTTATAAACTTGGATTTGCTGGAATGAGTGATAATATGCTCCGCCTTAGTGAAGGTGAACTTTATGTAAGTCCAGAAGACTGTAAAAGAGTTCAGCAAAAATTATTTAGCAGATATAACTATCCTATATACCACGTTGCTATGGAAAGAAAAATGCGTAGCGACCCGTTCCTTGTAGCCGCTAATGGACAAGAGCGGAGATTTTATGGTAGACAGGATAACACAATGTTAAGAGAAATGTGCTCTTATTTACCACAAGTACATACCGCCTACGTTACGAATAAGAATATAGAACGATATTATTATGATAAAGAAGCAAGGCGGGACGGTCATCTTATTCTTAAATTATGTAATCAAGTTCATGATGAACTTTGTGGATTTGTATACGAAGATGACGCGGAGAAGCTCGCAGAGCTTTATAAGAAGTTTTGGGCGGTTCCACTTACTATTTGGGGAGTTACCTTTACGATAGAATTTGAAGGACAACTTGGGCCGAGTTGGGGTGAACAAACAATAACGTTAGATTTATACTAATATGATTACAAAACATGATACAGTTTATATAGCCGGACCGATGACCGGTAAACCTAATTATAACTTTCAAGCTTTTAACGAGGCTGAAAGTTATCTTCGTAATACATACGCCTGTAAGGTGTGTAATCCTGCTAGATTTGGTACTATTGCACTTAAACATGCAGGTCATACACAAATAGCAAACGAGCTTGCCGCAGATATAACTATGCTAGCTCTGGAATTATGTACAAAACTATATCTTCTTAACGGCTGGGAAGAAAGCAAGGGTGCGATTCGTGAAGTTGATTACGCAATCAAGAATAGTATGCAAATTATTAAGCAAGACTGCGATTTTAATAAGTGTGGCCAATAATAATATTTAATCATTCGTTTGAGAAATCGCTTTTGGAAGGCAAGGCATATATTATCATAGGGCAAAATCAGGGCTTTTAGGCGGGAAAATCGGGAAAATGAAGAATCTTTTTGAGAGCTACAATAGATATACAGAGGAGACAGAGCCACCTACAAATTATCATGTTTGGACGTTAATATCATGTCTAAGTGCTTGCTTAGGTAGACGTTGTTTTGTTCCGCAGGGAACATTTACAATCTATCCTAACTTATATATTGTTTTAGTTGGTGCACCTGGAATGAAAAAATCCAGTGCTATGAATATAGGAAAAAGTTTACTTAGATGTATTCCAGATTTCCCGCTTAGCCCTGCTTCTCTTACCAGAGAAGCTTTGTTACAGAGCTTAGAGAATAATGTAATTAAGTTTAACTTCGCTGGTGTTCCCGCCGAATATCACCAGATAAGTTGTTTCGTCACAGAGTTTCAGGAGTTCTTGGGCGGGAAGCATAGGAACAGTTCTATGATAGATATATTAACTGCTATATGGGACGAACCAACTTACGAATATTTAACGAAGAATAGCAAGCCGATTAGAATTGATGCACCATATGTAAGCTTACTTGCTTGCTGTACAACAGAGTGGTTAAACGAAAAGATTGACAGCAGTATTATAAGTGACGGTCTTGCTCGTCGTATTATATTTATATACGAAGAAGAACGTAATAAATTTGTACCATTTCCCCGCCTTACAGAACAACAGATAGCTGAGTACGATTTTATTAAAAAAGAGTTTATTAGACTACAAAAGATAAGTGGGCGGTTTGACTTTACGGAAGATGCGATAACTCTATGGGAGAAACTTTATGTTGAAATTCAAGAAGAAGCTTTAAGGCAACCAGAATTTTTACAATATTATTATACAACTAAACATGTACTTATGATTAAAGTTGCTATGTGTTTAAGCGCGGTCTTGCGTAGTGATATGAAAATAGACGCGGCTTTAATTCAATTAGTACATAAGATGTTTGAAGCTTTTGAGGAAAACTTACCATCTTTGTTTAGAAACGTAGGTCGCAATAAATTAAAACCTTACACAGAAAAGATATTTGATATAGTCGCAAAAAATCCGCAAGGGATTTCGCGCGGGGATATTATAAACAAAATGTCAAGTGATGTATCACTAGATGAACTTACAGAGTCACTTGATGTACTTATGATTGGTAAGAGAATTGAACTTGTAGACGCGGCTCGTTCGATTTTCAGACCGTTGGAAAAAATAAAAAAGGCTCGCAAAGTTAATCTTTTTGAATTGATTAAACAATACGAGCCATCAACACCGATAGGTAATCTAGTTAATCGTCAGATTATAGATGACCTTAGTAATGTGTTAACAAGTAATCAAATAAGCATAAAGCAAGAAAACGATAGAAGAAGAGCAGACTTTGATGAAAAAGGTTTTATAACTCTAACTTAATCATTAAGCTTGCTTGCCCACTGTTTTATAAGTATTATATCGTTTTGATTCTTGGTCGGCTTAACAAGTATATTAGCTAAGGGCGGGGGCATACCTCTATCAATTAAAGACTTAGCATTTACTTGTTGAGCCGTTATATTTTGTAGAAGTCTACTAGCTGATATTATATCACCTGACTTAGCTGCAAGACGAGCCGCTTGAATAGTCACCTCGACGGGAGATTCATACTCTGGACTTATACCGTAAGCCGCGTAAATCTTATTTATGTCTTGTATCGATTGCAAGTTCGGATTACGATATTTACGACCAAGTCTATCCAGATAAGTTCTAGCAATATTGCGCCAGAGTGCATTAGCTTCCTCCGTGGTATTCATGGTGATGACTCCGCTTCTAAGTCCATCTTCAATGTATTTACGAAGCTCGGCGGGGTCATTTAAATAGAATTGTGCATTATCTAAATACGTTGACCGTTCTTTTTGTTTCTGTTGTTGAGTGGCGTAAGCAAAGTAGTTAGATGACTCCCGTTCAAGCTGGGAAATCGGGCGTCCACCCACGGCAACACCGAGAGCCTCTCCCGCGCTCCCGATACTACCAGGCCGCAGTGCCGCTATCCCGCGCGGGGAAATCATCTGCCCGCTTCCTAAGACATTCATAAAACTCCGGAGAGCGTTCACACTCGACGGGGACACCGCCCGCTCGAACATGTCGAGGTTCCCCTCAGCCAAAGCCTTACCACCTTTCGCAAACTCCGCGGCAAGTTGCACGGGGGCACCACCTAAGTTTTCAGCCATAGACTTATTCGGGTCAAATGGTAATAGATTTGTCATAGCAACATTACCTTGATATACACCAGCTAAGGCGGGGAGACCATATATAAGGTAAGTCGATATTTTATCTGCTATTTCATTAGAACCATCACTTTGACTGCCATCAAGCATGTCTATAAGATTAGCAATGTGCCTTGCACTCTCACGAGTATTCTTGATAGTAAACCGTTTAATAACGTCTTTTTGGTCATCTCTATCAAGAACACTCGCTACTGTATTTGCTAATTGATTGAATATATCTACGAATGGAAGCGAGCTTGCCCCGCCTAATAGCCCGTAAGCAAGGAATGTTTTAGCCAATGCAAAGCGGCTATTCTTCAAGACGTCGGAAGCATTACGTGAAGTTATCCCTGCTACATTTTCCAATCCGACAATACGTCTTGTCTGTTTAGACAACAGAGACAGCATATTTAAGTTGAAAGTGCGCAGTACCAAGCTTAACAAAGCCGCATTATGTACAGCTTGACCAGTTTTAGTACTGCGGTCAAATACGTGGTAGAAGCCTGGTCTATAAGCTTCCCCACCTACGAAGTTGACTGCGTTAGAAAAATCTACTGCTTTACGATATACAGAATCAAGGTCTTGTTTTGAACGCTTTGCAAGCGGGTATATCCTATCTTCTGACTCTAAGATAGAAGCAAAGGATAACATACGATTTGTATTTTCGCTTACAGATACAGGTACGCCAATCATCTGTACAATTTTATCAAGCGTTGATAATGTCCGATTATATAGAGAAGAACGGTCTTCGTTAAATAAATCAGAAATATTTCGGCGGGAATTAGCACCACTTATTTCATCAGTGACTGTCGTATTGAATACGTTGTCTTTCTCCGCTTGACGCATTAAACGATTTTTAATCGTGTTCTTGACTTTATCAGATGTAGTATATTCATTAACAGTAGCCGCCGCTTTCGTAAGCGACCTGAAAAAGTCTGCACTAGTACGTCCAGTAAAGTCTTTCCAACGTACAAAGCCGAGAGTAGGAACTTGTAGCAAATTCTGAAATAAGAAACGCGGGGAAGCCGCAATATAAAACAGAGTTGAAAAACTCCTAAGCGGTGCCCATTCAGTCGAGCTGGATTGCATAACATAGTTATGCTTAGAATCGAGAGCTTTACTTATATCAGGATTATTTACAATAGATGCATCATTTCGTGCTATATCATAAGCATTATTACTACGCCTGTAAGAATTAACTCTTGACATTAGCTCTATATACTCAATAAGATTTTTAGCGTAGTCTGCTGAATCTATACCACTTATATTACGGCTTTCTATCTTAGTTCGCGCGGAGATGTCCATGTCACGAACGTTAGCAAGAATGCGACTAGTCTCCTCATCGATAGTAGCACGAGCCGTATCAAAAAGATTGTTTATGAAAGTAGCATCTTCTGGTGATACAGACTCATTTGAAAGACGCTCTTGAAGAATAGCACGTTTCTCTTGCATTTCACGAAGCATATCACGAAGTGCAAAGTCTTTGAGCCGAGCATTATAACCTTCTACTTTTGTAGTGTCGTAAACTTTAAAATTACGATAATCAGTAGGATTCTGCTTAGCTGTTTTTTCTAGTGAAGCTAGTTCTTCTTCATTTTTAACACCCCGCGCCATAGGTTCACCATTAGCGTCAGTCCATGATACAAAGTATTTACCCCGCCTTATGGCAGGAGCATAACCACGAACTGCATTCTTAGTGAAGAAGCTTATATTGTTTTCTATCGCAGATATTACACCATTAGCTACAACCTTAGCATTACCTATCGCTTGTGGAGTAGAGGCGTAGGCGGGGTCGTATAGCATGCTAGCTAATTCTCTGGCGGCGTTGTCTGAGACTATGTCTTTATATTGAGTGTTTCCATCAGGGCTACCACGTTTTATTTGCTCGTTGTAAGTTAGACTACGAGAATATTTATCTACATAGCTTTTTGCCGCATTAAAAGCTTCGTTGCTTCTACTGTATTTTGCATTACGAGAACTTAGATAGGTAGCTAGTTTTGAAGCTATCGTTTCATTAGTAGTGTTGAAAGTATCAGTCGCAACGCGGACAGGCTCTTCAAGAAGATTCTTAGAGAACACTGCTTGCTCTCTGGTCATACCATAGTTATTCATTAAATCGTCTACGGTATAGACAGGAAGATTGTCAAGAGAGCTTCGTTTAGAAACTGTCGTTGTTCCGTCAGTGTTTTTAACGGTTTCAAATATTTGATTATGCGTATCTTCAAATAACTTACCTAGTGAGCTACTAAATTTATTATCTGCCCGAATAACATCTACCATAGTACGGAAGTTAGCACGAGCTTCTGACGCGGTGAGACTTCCAGACTCGTTTTGTCCTATACGAGTCCAAGCATCATTTATAGCAGCTTGCGCACGATTGTTTCTCTGCGCTAGGGTATTAAGAGCAGAACCAAAGACAGGATTATCTTGTGCTTGTAGTCCCCACGGCCCAAATATACGTTCAATGTTATCTAGCTTACCAGCTATCTTTTTTTGAATTTCAGTCTTAGGTGCTATGGGGTTTATAGTATTGTTAAATACTTTTAAAACATCTTGTACTTCTGTCGATGGGAAATTTTCAGGTTGAAGTATTTTCTTACCTTCTGACGAGAACACCCCGCCTATTATGTTCGGGTCTTTTGTTTTGACTGCTTCGCTTAGACGAGTAAAAGAATTTATCTGGTCATTATTTAAATTACCAGCACCTTCTTCGTACAATCTAAGTTGCAATTCATCTCGCGCAATTTCACCTTGTGTTCTATACTGGTCTAATATAGAATTTAAAGTTTGGGCGGGGACACCTTCCGGTACGTCAAATCCCGCTTCCTGCAATACAAAACTGCCTGCTTTTTGCTCTTGGCTAATGGGGGCTATCTTTTCCCTTGCTAGCAAATTCGCGCGCTCTGCCGCCCCTACACGGGCTTCTATTGCGCCAATTCCCGCCCCTAATGCTGTTCCTGCTAAGACAGTTCCAACCATTTCGGGATTAGTTGCCGCTTCGGTTAGACGTTCATAATAATTACTTCTAAGCGGGTCAGTTAATTTTACGTCCTCAACAGGTACATAAAAACCACCTTCTCTATGCTGTTGCATTCTTGGAGTATATCCAATCTGTGCCGCTGTTAAAGCTGTATCAGCCAAAGCACCGCCGAGCACGGAGCGGGTTCCCTCGCTGACGCTCGGAGTGACGCGGGAGAGTGCGCGGGAAGTTTGTCTTGCTGAGAATGGAGCCAGTGCGGAAGTCAACCCCGCCGCTATCGCGGCATCTGTGTCTCCGGTATCCGCGAGGGTTCGGGTTGCTTCATACCCGCCTGCTAGGTAAGGGGCGGCTACTCTGACAATAGGCGGCATGGAGCGTCCCCGCGTCACGGCAAACGTTGCAATACCAGGTGCGGAACCAGCCAGTCCACGCACCAAAGCATCTGCCGTTCTTGTGACAGTGTTATCGCCAAAAATATTTCTTATTGGCTCTCCTATGTATTCTCCCGCCACATCTTCAAGGTTTCTACTAACCCAAGAAGTGGCTTTCAGGACGGGGTTGGCATTCTTTAAAGTGTCGAAGTTAAAGTTCCAACCTTGTCCTGAATACTTTTCTTGGAGAATACGTGCCGCTTCATCATCTGGGAGTTCAGTTAAGCCCTCCCTTTCACGAAGTCGAGCGGCACTCGAATATGGTACATTATAGTCTGGCATATTAGTTATTTCCTACAAGCGGGGAAGCTCCGATTGCACCTTGATTTAGAAGAGATGATATTGCGGCTGGGTCGAATCCACGAGAACCTCCACTATTGTAGTAGTTAATTTTAGCTTTGCTTAGTTGTTCTACATATTTAGTTTCTTCTTCTTCTCTTTTTGCTTGCGCTTCTCTTAACCTTGCTTCTGCTTTCTTTTTACGCTCTTCTGAAACATTACTATTAAACGCCGTAGCGGCTTCTAGCATAGCTTGTTGTTCTTTGAGAGAAGCATTGATTAAATCAAAGTTTACTTTGCTAACTTGTTCAATAACGTTCTGCTCAGATTTAGCGCGGTCTGAACCACTCGGTAGGTCATTCGTATAACCAAGAAGTCTTCTTAGTCTCCTTACTTCTGGGTCTCTATCAACTGCCGCTTGTACATTTCTTTCCCAAACTTCAAACGGATTTTCTAACCTACGAGCGGTCAAAGGTGCAGTTATTACAGCACCAACTTTATTCCACGGGTCGTCTCTATAATTGTTGTCGGCACGCGTTTCAGCATCAAATAGTTGTCTTTCTAATAGAACACGGGTTTCCCATTGGTACGGGTCCATTGCGTACATATTTCTTAGATTTTCATAATCCTTTTTTAACTTTTCTAGATACTTATTAGTTTCTTCTGCATTTTGTTGCGACCTTTTTTGAAATTCTGTAAACATCGGTCGAACCGGAATAGTACCATCATCGTTATAAGAAAGTCCATCACTTACTACACTAGTAGGTTCGGAAGCATATAGATTAGGTGCTCCTGCCCTAGACATCGCTATCATAGTAGAAGTGTCAGTATCATCACTACTACCAGCTGTCGTAGCTGGAACAGTTGTATCAGTATCAGTCGGTTTTAGACTAGTAGGTTCAGACAAAGCAACTTCCGCAAGTCTAGCTTCGGCCTCTGCGTCATAAGGCAGGTCTGACATAGCATCTCCGAGGGCGTTTCCGACCCCGCCTGTTAGTCCAAGTCCTGCATAGGTACGACCAAAGTTGGGAAGAGCGTTTCTTATGTCTTGTCTAGCAAGTCTATTAAGCCATGCTTCTCGTACCGCATTATCTCGTGCAACATTTACAAGTTCCGAATTAGACATACCCCGCCAAGCGCGGGGAAGATTCTCACCTGCTGCACGTGCAAGCTCTTCTGCCTCAATTATTTTATTGCGAGCCGCGTTGTTTATCGCAGAACCAAGGTTCGCTCTAAGAGTAGGTTGTCTTGCTATGGCTATATCACCAGCTATATCTGCACCAGACTTCATGTTGTTAAGAGTAACATATGTCTCTGGGTCTAGACGACCAGCTTTCGTAAATATATCTACCGTGTCATCGATACTATTAGATGTATTGATTGAACTACGTAGTAAATCATCATTACGTACTATATCAGCAACTGCTGACCTTACGCCGTTTGGATTTTCAGCCGCTTGCAAAAAGCGTATTGCATTATCATTTGTAAAGCTAGCTCCACGAGCAAAAGGAGTCATCTCATCAATAGTTCGACTAGCTCTACCAATAGTTTGTGCCGCTTGTCCCGCCCTCATTGCATTTCTAGCCGCGCTCGACGCTAAGGCTCTTCTTGCTAGTCCACGTCCGACACTTCCTATCGCACTTCCAAAAGGAACAGCAACTCCTACTGTATTAAAACCGTGTTCAATAGGACTTAACGACGCACCAGGTCGTCCCATTATATAGTTCAACCTACGCTGGTCTTCTGCTTGTCTTTGAGCGTCAATTTCGTTAATTCTGCTTACAATATCATTAAAAGAACTCCCAGTTGTCGCATTATAGAGTGCACTTCCTAGTTGATGCAATCCAGACACAGCACTGTTTCCGAGCCAGTTCATAGGTTCATTTATACCAGCTATTATTCGTCCAAGCATACTCGGGCTTTCAGGTGGGGGAGATCCAACATTAGAATCAAATTGGAGCAAACCATTATCGAGAGTGCTTATAGTTCCAAGTTCAGGATAATAATCACTTGCATTTAATACAAGCATGTCTTCTGGTGACAAAGTTGAATAGTCTATTGGCATATCTATCCTTTACATTATAAACGATTTATATTGTTAGATGTTTCTATTTTGCAGGTAATTCCTACCTATATAGTTACGATTGCCGTAATTTGTGTTATAATTATAACCAGCATTTGTTGCACCGCTGTTGGCATAATTATAACCATTTTGTAGAAGATAATTACCTAGACCTCCATTAAGCATAGCTGTGCCAGCTTGTACTGCGGCGTTATTAGGTGCAATAGAATTAAATCCGCCAGTCAAAGCTCCCTTAGCCCCGCCTTGAATTGCGCCTTGTACTGCTGCACCAACAGCTTGTGAACCAGTAGCAGCACCTGCCGCAGCTCCCGCCCAGTCACCAAGAAAGAACTTTATAAGAGTACTAAGAGTTTTACCACGTAGATTTTCTCTTATATCTCGTACATCGCTCTTAGCTCCGCCTGCACCATAAGATGTACCAGAGCGGTCTCCGCCTATCGTACTTCCAGTCTCAGCCCTACTTATCCCAGTAAGGTCTGACCTTGCTTTCATTCCTCTAAGAGACTGTTGGGCAGCTTGATTTTGTTCATTCTGCATCTTTTCAAAACGAGCTGCATTTTGTGCCATTGTACTAGTGTTAACAGGAACGTTAATATTGCCGGAAGCCATGTTATCGACAATACCTTGTGTCCAATTAGAAGTAAGGTTTGAGTAGTCAGCTATATTAGGATTAGCATAATCAGTTAATCCTTTAACAAGCGAAGCATTTCTAAGATTGATTGCCATAGTAAAATCTCCTTATATACTCATCTGCCACGAGGACGAGTTAGTTTCAGTAGCAGGCTGATAACCATATTCACGAGTAAAGTTCTGTAATAGTGCAAGAGCAAGATTACCCATTTGTGCTGTTGGATTTTCCGCAAGAGAACCAAGAGCCGCATTAAGTGCGTTCTCAACATCTTTATTATATTGCGCAGTATATAGGTCAGCTATCTGCTTATCTCTACCAAGCAGATAGTCATTTGTTATATCTCCGATAGCAAGATTACTTGTCCCTTGTCCAAGACCAGCAGTAGATGCTCTCGCCGAACCAAGTTGGTTCTGATAGTCTCTAGCGGTCGTATTGTAGATGTTAGCTACTTGCTGTCTCATATAGGGATTAGTCTGGGTTATGTTAGGATTACCAGACATTATCCCACTTAAAGTTTGTGACGCTTTACCAGTTAAAGCATTCTCTCCATTACTAGAAGAGGTAAAATAGTTTGATAACTGATTAGCGACATTACCAAGTAATGTTTTTAAAGCAGGGTCAGTTATTTCCCTGTTTTGTTCATAAGGTGCACTTACAACGCGAGATGACGAAGAAGTTTCCCCACCTCCGTTATTGAATATTTTATAAGTTATTTTCATTTTTCGTTCAAGTTTAAAGAATACATTACTCTGATTGGGCGGCTACCAAGTTTTTCCATCAGCCTGCGATAGCTTCTATTTAGATAAGGACTATACCAAACAGCATTAGTATATCCATAAGAAGCTCCAATACGTTTACCTTGCAAAAGCCACTTAATGGTATATTTTTTATGTCTTGGATTTGACCAAACATACCAAATTAGCAAAGTTCCATCATCTTGCTTTTCAGCAAGGATATAACAACCTAACTCTTTACCTCGCCAAGCTCCTAAGACCAAAGCTCGACTAGATATATACATATCTATTACAGTAGAAACAAATTCTTCTACTGTAATAGGTTTTCCAAAAACAAAAGGTTTACGCTTAATAGCATTTATAAGCGCGGGAAGAAAGTTAAGTAATTCTGTTAACGATTTAAATTCTTTTAAGTTCATTTAAACACATCCTCCGTAATGTATATAGACTCTGCTGAATTAGTATCATGAGTAAAAGTAAATTTTTTAGTTCCAATAGTCACATTCATTGACCCGTTAAATTGTAGTTCTACTAGCATACCTTCCGTAGCCTCCGATATGTCAATAGTAACATTAGCGTTCGACAGAACGGGTTTAAATGAAATGCGGGTTGTCACGTAATAAGGAGAAAGTTTATAACTATACTCATTAGACGTTTCTTTCTCATTGATAAGTCTAGTTCCAACAAGCATAGTTGCTCGTTCTTGTCTTTTTTCGTATTCTTGAAAAACACGTTGAATCCAAGTCATAAAAGACTCGTTATCCTTCTTATCTGGAACTATAAAGAAATTAGCCATTATCGTTCTTTCGTTTTAACTATTTTAACTGTTAAGCTAACAGCTTTAAGGCGGGAGATGTAATTTTCTCCGTCATTAGTATACTCTAATTCAAAAGTTATATATTTATATTCCCCCGCCCGTCTTAACCAATATTGTAAGTATCCTTCTGGATTAACTGTCGCAGGAATTTCAGTCCAATTATCAAGGTCTCCATAATTTTGTCTTGCGCTAACACGTAATTTTGGCTGTATGTTCCCGCCAAAATCATATGCAACATTCAAAGAGATTAGACTCTTTACATTTTTTAATGTTTCTAATGCAAGAGTATTTGTACGTAAACGAACAGTTATAGGTTTATCTTTTGTTCCGTACTGGTCGTAAACTATTCTGAATATATATGTTTTAGATTTATCAGGATTAGGAAGCTGAAATATATCAGAGTTGCCCATAATCACGGGCGGGCGCGGGATAGGATTAAAAAGCCAATCTCCATTTCCTGTATAGCCTTTTTCATTAAGGTCGTTCCAAGTATATTGCAAGCTCCCTTGCGGAAGCATATCATAGTATCGAACGACTTGGCTCGTATCAAATAACTTATTATATATGCTCATCGTTAATCACCCTCGTTGTCCATATCTTATCTCGTATACTATACTTGATACACCAGAAAGTTCCAGAGTCTTTTTTCTGGAATACCCAGCTTACTGCATCTTGGTCTAATTCATAATGACCTATGATGTTATCTGTCTTAGTAATCTCAGCTACCTGATTAAACCAATTCCAAATGGGGTCTCCGATGGGTACAAGAGTTAAACCATCAAGTGCATAAAAATTATCTTTTCCAATGAAATATGAAATTTCATTTACTGTTACTACACTGTAATGATAAATACAACCTGTGTTAGATGTGAGAACGGTAGTTCTGAACCTATTGTCATGTCCTTCATAGTCAGACCGCCAGATAGAATTTTTAGTAAACGTTATGACTACACCTTCCGTCCAAGCTAATCCGGTAACTTCATTTGCATTTGCACCAAGATTAAAAATATCAGCTTCTTTCGACCTTGTGACTTCAAAATCATCTGGATTGTTTATATCACTCCACATGATAGTTCCAGGATTATCTTCTTCGTCTATAAGAAGATTTCCTAAAAACAGTCTATCTTTGGTAACTAAAATATATTTTGCACTTATATAAACGGCAGTTTCTTTTTCACCTTTTAATATCTTATAGGTTGGAGTTACTAATTCTATCGAAAATGGTATACCTAACGTAGTAGAAGAACCAGGAATTATTTTATAAAGAGGTAAACCTTTACGAGTCATATAAGCAGTGGATATTTCAGTCCATACCCACTGCGCAAATTGCATAGTTCCATCATCGTAATTTTTATAAACAGTTCCATCTTCAAGAGTAAATTGACCTACTTCTAATAATGGAATAATTTGCTCATCAGGGTCTTTTCTATCGCAATAATAAAATTTATCATCAATTTTTATACCAAAATATTCTATATTATCTTGAAGTGTTATAGTAACAGCATAACCATCTACTTGCCCAGTTCCATTAAAAACAGCATAAGGTACATATGATGGTTCAGACCTCATAGAACCATCTTCGACATAACCATTCTCAACTTCTTTAAAATACAAAGAAGTTGAAATGTCATTTATATCTTGACGTATACCAAAGTTAATCGGTATTACTATTTCATTCCTTGCCATCGTCTAGCCTTTTCCAGAAATTCATCCCTAATATAGGTAAAACATTTTCGTAATTTTTACCTACCTCTATATCAGTTACTCTATATGTTTCGTTGTTAAAAGGCATATTTAAATTTATAGTCATTTCTAAATCAACTAACCACCATAAAGTATCATCTTCTAATTCGATTTCTTGGGGGTCTACTACGGAGAATACGATATATCCATATGCTCTATCAGTGTATGTGTTTTTAATATTATTAAAGTAAACACCATTTCTTACAGCTTCTTCGATAGTTGTTTCACCTATAATAATACCATCAGGATTCCATACAGGGTCTTTCGACAAAGTTATTTTAACTTTATAATTTTTATATTTCGAGAGGAATAAATTTCCTGACAATGCTAAATTAGGAAAAATATACAAATACCCTTGGGAAAATAGAGACCAAGCATTTTTTAAAGAAAATGACACATCGGTTATATTAGCTAAATATCCTACCGGAGTATAGAAATAAATTTTTTGAAGTTTTGCTACATCATTAGCTTCTTTATTTACTCGAAGCATATTGCGATAAGTTCTATTAGAATGTTTTTCTGCTACTGGTTCCAAAGTACAATTAGCGTATTGTGTTGCCTTTAAAGTCCAATTTAATTCATAATTAGGTGTCCATCTAGAATTATTACCTATCGCAGTAATGTTAATAAACGCGTTATTCTGGAATAAAATTCCTTGTATCTTATTTATGCGTTCTCCAAATGACACTATAAAATACTCTGCTCCTTGTAAATCATCCTTAGTAAAAGTTCTCTTATACGACTGCGTTTTACCTAAATAAGATAATCCAAATGAATGGTAACTGCTATCAAATGAATTTTTAGACGCTAACCAAAAATTAACAATTAAATCTGAGGAAGAACTACCAAGTGACTTTGCACCGCCGTTATTTAATGATAAGTCTAGACTAGTTAAGCCAATTATAGATAAAGGTATAATAACATATAATCTAGACCTTATATAATCATTTGACGATAACTGTATAGTTTCACCATCTATTATCTTAGTAGTCAATACTCCGTCATTATCTTCATAGTGTCCCCACTTAACCCAATTTAAGGTATAATCCGTTATAGGAATACCAACAAAATCGTCAGAAGTTCCATATGCAAATGTATTGAAATTAGCGTTGCCAGTAGCACATATAGCTTGACTATTTAATTTAATCCAACGACCAGAAAATTTGCTACTATTATTCGGGTCTATATCAGACCTCAAAGCTATCACTTGATTATTTCTACTATATACTTGACCGTCTTTAAAATTATTTAATATCGCATTATCGTCTGATGTAAATATGTCAGCTAATGTTTGAAGTAAACCATCATCGTTTTTTAAAAATCTTTTTATCTGTCTAAGAGCACGAGCGTCAACATTAAAACCATCTGCATCTTCCGGTGTACTTGCCCGTAAATTTCTTAAACTACTTCCCCTGTAAGTGTCATTACTCATTATACGTCCTCGATAGCAGGTGATTTGTCACTAGTTTTGACCCAAATATTAACTCCGATAAAAGGTACAGATTCTTGGTAAGAAGCATCTGCTACTACTTCATAAGATGAAGTAAAATTAGCCACCATAGATGCACTCATTGCAGAAGCTATTATATTACTCCCAGCTCTATATTTATTAGTTATCAATTCGTCTGGATTATCACAATTATAAGTAGCAATAAGCCAACCGTCAGTGTAGGAAAATTTTATTTCACTACTACCCGTATACGATGACTGTATTCCTAAGGTATTATTTTTGGGTGCAAAAGTTCCTTTATAAAGTTCCGTCCCAATGTTAACTCCATAAGTATCATTATTGGAAAAAGAGATTCTTATTGGAAGAGAAGTTAATCTATCATGGGCAACGTTTAATTCATCTAAATTTATAGTATATGTAAGAGTAGCATTAGTTAAATTATTACGAGGAATTTTAAGCGCAGAATAACACCTTTTATAATGAAACCATGTACCATCGTCATTTGCTACATAATGAAACCATCTGTAATAATTATCTATTCCTGTCTCTAATCTTTTACCAGCAGTGCTTACCCATTCTGCGTCAAAAGCATAACCATCTACCGGTATGTTCGTTTGATTAGGAGTAAAAGCTACTATACTTCCAGTACTAACTAAAAGCTTACCAGAAATTTTTTCCCACGTTCCGTTAAAATAAAGTTGATTTTCTTCGTCATTTGGATTAAACTCATTGTCCATAGTAAAGTAAAGTTCACCTATTTCTGGAACTCTAATAAGTTTATTAAGTACATTTAATATAGGATTAGAAGTTTCAGATGTTATCCATTCCGTTATCTTAGCTTCAAGCCCCTCTGGTCTAGTTAAAAATCTCTTAACTTGACGCATAGCAGCCGCGTGGTATCCAGCAAGTTCAGTATCCGCTGGGTACTGCGGGTTGATGTCTTCAAAAGTATTTCCACTATAATCAGGCATATTAACCAAAGATTTGAATTATTCCTACTTGTTTAAATCCAGAGTTCCAAGTCTCTACATCAAGAAAAGCACTATCTCGTGACTGTCTATTAGCGGCAATGATATTTTCATCTTCTTGTAAGAACATATACATTCTATCAAGTGTATCATAATAGACATAATCGTGGATTGCAGGCAAAAATTCATTTGCATACTTATCATTAACTTCTCGGCTCTTAGTAATATTAAGATACCCTTGTATGCTCAATTCCTCGTTAAATCTAGGTGGAAGTATAATAACATTTCCACGCTTCGCCAAAGTATAGGCTGGCAAGCATTGAGGAGATTTAAGATAAACATCAGCGACCATAGATGTAAATGGCATGAGTCTCCATTGCTGACCACCTTTACCAAGTACAAGCTCAATACGTTTAAACGTATTATTCAAGTCAAGGTCGCTCGTCTTGTCAGACGAATCATTGATTGCATTGACGTTAATAATGTCGTTGAAAATTTCAAAATCTATTTTTATAAGAAGTCTATTTATAGACTCACTTACAAAGTTAGAAACAGGGTATTTCCAATAATCGTCATCTTCTGGACGATTAACGGTTCTCAAAACTTCTAAGGTTATATCTTCTTCTGTCATAATATGACCTTTCTATAATAACGACAAGGGCTACACCCATCGAGAAGTGTAGCCCTTGCGTCATTCTTTAACTCCCTTGAAGTCCACCACCAGGTTTAGCACCCGAAGGTATACCACCTTTGTTAGATGTAGGAGCAGGCGATTGACTGCCTATGTTTTTCGTATCGAAGTTTCCGCCACCGGTCGGAGGCTGGTTTCCTTTCCAACTACGAGCATCAACACCAGACGGCGGAGTTGCTCCGTACAAATCTACGCCTTTTGCTTTTCCATCAAGAGCCATAGTATTTCCTTTTCTTTTGATTGTTAATTCTAGTCAACTTTAAGGTCTGGATTGAACACGGACATATTCTTAATGAACATGTGGTTCATCGGTTTCCAGAACTCCAACGTACCTTCGGAAAGCCATTCATCTTTCCTGCCGTCAAAGTCATTCGACTGTATGTTAGTTCTGACCTGCGTATCCCTATCCCTCAACGGTCTCCAATTTATCGACCATATATCTACGATGAGAGCAGATTTACGATAAATCGGGTTCTCATTAAAGAGCGGGTGCGTCACAAATATGAGAGTGCCGAAAGCCGTGATAAGCTTGTTAAATTCAAGCCCAAAAGCTTTCTGACCAACTTCCCAGTGATACGAACCCTGAGCACGCATTGCCTTAGACATCGCACGCATAACGTCAGAACCGCAGAGAACGAGACGTTCAGCAGTCTTGGCGTTGTAGTACAGATTGATGTTAGACAACCACTTTTCAAGCAAGTCGATATTGAACTCACCAGACGCGTTTTCTATAATACGTTTTTCAGGGTCGTCATCAGTCGTGGACGGTTGCTTGAAGCTATAAGGATTCCATACCTGACCGTTAACCATAATACCGTTAGAGCCAGCGTCCCAAGCTTCAAGAAATTCGAGGATACCCGACATCGTACGAGTTTCCGTCACAGAACCATCAGCGTTCGTTATCGTCCTGTTAGAACGTTTCGAGAACAACAGCGATTTTTCAAGCTTGACATAGTGGTCTCTCGCAGCATCCATAGCACGCTTCTTATACGGACCAGACTGGTCGAACTCCAAATCCTGCTTTATCGCCGAACCAGTGAAGATGAACGGTTCTTTGAATATCTGAGTCTGATTCTGCAAGAAAGTCGGAATACGAGTACCACGAGGAGTACCGCTATGTCCACCTTCCTCGAAAGCAGAACCGATAACGTCTATCGACGTACCAGCCGCATAGTCAGTCAAATTACCCGAAGCAACAGCAAAGTCACGTATCGGAAGTACTTCAACATAACCGTTAACAGTGTTGTCCGCAACACCAGGAGTGACCGCCGTTATACGAGCCAGTGCATTCCAAGTATGGAAACGAACAACATCTCCAACAGCCAAAAGACCAACCGAAGTAGCTTTGATATAAAGCTTGTCAGCGGTGGTATACGTTTTAGCCGTAATCACAGTACCATCATTAGCATCACCAGTGGTGGGAGCGTTAGTGGTAATAGGATTCGTACCGCGAGTAGTTATGCTCGGAGAACGGTATATCTCCTCCATCCACTCGTGTTTAGTGTTCGCAATGGGGTCAACATTTGCCCACGCAATAAGAGCCGTAAGCGGAGCACCACCATTGGGAAACGCGTTTATAATTGTACGACGAAGAGACCTATGGATAAGGTCTTTATCGCGAAACTGCTCCACCGAAGGGAAGCCGAGTATTACGTTTTCTACCATTTTGTATTTTCCTTATTAATAACCAAAGATGCTAAATCCAGCACTTACATTATCTTTGGATGTTTCATTAGGTTTATTTATTACTCCACCCGATGAGAATGTGCGCGTTGTCGCTTTTGGAACTGACGTTGTTGCATTCTGTTGTACAGGATTTGCAACAGCACCTCCATTATCGAGTTTGACTTTTGGGTCAAAGTTAGGAATAGACTGTTTAATTACTTTTGATATTTCATTAACCAGTATTTCTTTAAATTGTTTTTCCGGAACTTGCAACAACTTGGGATTCTGTTGTGCAATACTAGCAGTCATTACATTAACTACTGATTTATAAGGAACAAGTCCAGGATATTCTTCATAGAACTTTGTTTCTGCTTCGTGTGCTGCTTTCTGCGAAACTTGTGAAAGAACAGGCTGAACATTCTGTGTAAAGAAATTATCAATCTTACCTGCATACTTATTAAGTTCCGCATTAGCAATAGTCGTTGCCATGTTCCTACCATACATTGCTGTACGAATAAGAAGGTCTGTCAACATTGCCGCACGCTCTTCTTCCGGAGTTTCAGACGAAAATATTTTACGAGTCTCTTCCGGAGTTATAGAAATTTTACCAAGAATACGGTTTGCTTCTTCTATGGTAAGTTCAGGCTTCTTTTCTTGCTGTGCTTTATTCTGTTCAGCATTAACAGCTGCAACAGCAGACGCAACCGTTTTAGCAAGCTCTATTTGGTCTATACCTTTATTGCCATCGTTAGCGGGTTGACCCGCGGGTGGCTGACCGCCTTCGGCGGACTGTGGCTGGCTGGTTGAAGTTTGGGGTTCTGTCTGCTGTGAAGCTTCTGACTGCCCCGCCTGCTCATTGCCCGAGCCGGACGGTTCTTGGTTGACCGCGGGGTTACTCTGTTCCAAAGCCATCTGTATCATATCTACATCTGGCTGTTCTCCTATGTTGTTTTCTTCTGACATGTTTTACTCCTGTCTGGTTATTGATTTTATGTAGTTGTGGAAATCCTCTGGAAGCTCGACTAGCGTTCTATAAACTTCACCAAGACGTTCTAGTCTTTTTCTATCTTCGTCGTTTTTAGGCGGAGTTCCAAGAATATCATAGACAAGCTGTTCAGCTTTTTTATCTATGAAGTTCTTGAATATGGTCTCATAATCTTGTATTGTCATACATTATAAATCATTTATATTTGACCGTTTTGAAGAGCCTGCGCTATTGGCATCGCTTCTTGTCCTGTCGGGGATATATTACCCTGTTGCGCTTGCATTATTGCCTGTTCATCGGGAACAACGTTTATCTGGGGGGCAGGGGCAGGCTGTTGGGGCGGGGGAGCGTTCTTGTAAGCCTCGTAATTCCTTATTCCCATTATCTCAAATATCTTAGCAAGAATCTTATCAACCGATAGGTTGGTAGCTTGTATGAGATTGGGATTACTAAGAAGTTCCTTAGCAAGACTGGCTATCTGCATACGCCCACCATCTGTGATAGGCTCTATCGGTACGAAGTCATAGCCTCCCGCTATTTTGGCAGGGTCGGACATAATCACTCTATCATACGGATAATATGCAATAGCGTCTCCTATTATCTGCTCGTAAACCTCTTGGGTTCTAAATTGTCTGGTATTTGAAAGAATAAGTTCACCGAGAATATCAAGACCGCCATACCACATATTATTAACCATTAGGGCAAGGCGGGCTTGCGCGGCGGCTTGAACTCCTCTTGTTTGTAAAGCTGACCTTCTACCAGAAGTATACATTCCCATTGCATTCTCGGTTATACCGGTAGCCATCTGTGCTATCTGTTGCAATGTTTGCACAAACGGAACGTGATTCGCGGTCATATCACTTACGGTGAGAGGGATAATTGCGTCACCGAGAGAAGTGCTTCCTTCAACCCTAATGAAGTCGGCGTTGTTAACAACGTCATCCATATTGACATTCTTGGTCTTAATAAGAAAGCGGTTCTTAATCGCTTGTCTTATGTTCTGCATATGACTATTGATAAGCCAAGTAATCATCTGCTGTAAGCCGTCAAGAACACCAGGAAGAGTCAATCCTATAAAAGAATCTCCGTCGGGGAGGGGCTGACTTACAAAGAACGGGAATTTACCATGAAGCTCCTCATATCGTTCAAAGCGGATAACTTTTGTATCGTTAGCGACAACGAGAACGAACATGACAGGCTCTTCTTCATTACCTATATCAATATCGTACTTTTCAGTTATTTCCTTCGGAACGAGTTTAAGGAACATCTCTACGGTATCCATTTGAGTACCAGTAGAAACTTTATCACCTAGAACTGAGTTTACGTAGTTGAGACCTGTCTGGTCTTTACGAACTCTAAATGTACCTGCATAACGCTGACGACCACGATATATATCTTCTGGTATACTGTTAGGAACTCTATTAACACCGTGGAACAAAGTTCCCTCTTGCTCTAAAAGTTTGACTTTGGTTGTGCTTTGTTCTACTGCACAATAGCTTCCATTCTGAAAATCTCTTAACGGTACAGAAGGGTCAGGAAAGAACGAATAAGGACTAATGTAAGAAATTACATTTCCTTCATATTGTATAAGTTCTTTAACAGTTTCAACTTCTTCATACTGCGCAGACGCAGTCTGCCCCATTCCGAACATATTTAGAAGCTGTCCTATTGGATTTATGATTGGACGTTTTTCTTTTACCCTGTATTTCTTTTTCTGGGTTTCCCAGTCACAACGACCAACCGTAATACCTTTTGTAAAAGCATCTATAAGTTGCAAATACAAAGTATGATATATACGGTTATGCTTAATCTGGTAATCTATATCACGTTCTAGACCTTCTCTGACGTCTTCGTCTTCTGGACCATATGCAGTTAATTCAAACAGACGTTCTTTGTTCATGAACATCTGCATTGAATTGGCGGCGGCAGTCTGAACCGTGGCAAAGCTAAGTGGTACTATAATCTTAGCAGTTCCACCTTTTTTAAGATTCTGAACATCTTTCTTATCAAGAGACCTATATCCAGTATATCTTAGGTAATCTTTATCCCAAAGATACCAGAACTGAGACATAGTGCTAGATGACTCGCACATAAATGAGCGATAGATATTCACCAAGTGCCTCTGAAAATCAGAGGTGGTGCTATCTTTGTCTCTTAGGTCTTTATTTATTTGTTCTTGATTCATATTAAAAAAGCTTTTGTGCTAAGAAGTTTGCCGCAAAGGTAATAACACCAACTGCTCCCATAGCTTTCCATTTAAAAGCTTCAAGACTTCTTATTCTCAAATCAAGAGAGTCATAATTCTTTTTACACGTTTCTTCCAGATTATCTAGTTTAGTGTGTAAAGGCTTACATACAAGCTCTCTGTGCTCTTTAAATCGTGTATACTCCTCAGACATTGAGTCAAGTTTTTCTTCACGACGCCGAGCATCGTCCTTCATTTCAGCTAGGGTAGCGAGAATATTCTTGTAATTCTCTTCTGCCCTAACAAGTCTTGACGTTTCGTCTGACATAACTTAATTCAACTTTAAAACATTATTTCTAAAAGAAATGCACCAAGCTGCCTCTCCGTCTGCTTCTAAAAAACGATAAGCCACTACAATCTTGCGCTCGTCCCAAAGTCTATGAAGCAAACTCCATAAACCGCCATTAGCATGTCTATACTTAATTTCTGCCATACCGTTCTTTAAAAACTCAGCGTCAGCTTTCTTTTGACTCTCTGGTAAGCCATCTGAATGTTCATACCGCCAATCATGTATTGCCGCCGTTGCTTGTGCGCAATCGTATGCCTTAGTCAAAACATTACACAACTTTTCGGGCAAAGACGCACCTCCCACTCCGTTACAAACTTCGCAAAGTTCATCGAGTGAAGCATTTGCGAAGTCGTCAGGAAACGAAAGCTTAGCTGCTTTCGCCACTGATATGAGTTTGAGCATTTGGTCGTGCGTGTACATTCTTTAAGACTGCGATTCCTCCTTAACGTCGGCAGGCGGCTCAGTCTGCACTTCGATGTCGGCGGGAATGAGCAACGCCGAAACTTGCGAGACTATTTCGTCGGGAAGCTTGTCAACGTAGCTTTCACCGTAAACATACGGTTTCGAGAGTCCATCGCTCCATTCCTCTCCGCTCGGGAATTTTGTTATCGCCTCTCCTTTGAGAGTGATTTCTTTCAGCGCGAAATATATTTCCACGCCTTCTTTACTTTTGATTAGAATTTTCTTAGCCATTTGCTTGATTTATTTGAGTTTTGATTTCGTCTACGAAAGCTTTTACTGATTGGTCATTGTCACCAACAACACTCCCTGTGACTGTCGCGTCGTAAGAATGACCCGAAGCGTCCTTTACAAGCTTAGTAGTTGTATTACGCTCAATTACGTAATTATCAAGCGCAAGCGAAACTTGCGAAGGCTTTAATGCGGGCGGAATAAGTTTTCTAGCCGCATAGTCTGCGACGGTGTAAGGCGCGCCGTCCGCGGAGATGTCGAAGTTTAAAACCGATATTCTCGAAAGCGCAATTTCAAATTGGTTGAAGGTTGAGCCACCGGCATACACTCCACGCTCGTTTATCACAAGCGGTACTTGGAATGAAACCGACTCATTGTGCTTGCCGACCGATGCGACGAGGCTGCCTGCGTTTTCGCCGTCTATGTATACCGGTATGGACGCGGGGCTGTTGCCGCTTGCGTCCGGAGCGGGAATTGCAATCGCGACGGTATGTCTGCCCGTCGGCAGCGTTATGCTTCCTGTCCATCCGCGCGACGCTCCCATTCCCTCGCCGCCGCATCCGCCGAGCGTGAAACTCAACTGCGACTCCCCGCTCTTGGTGAGCCTGAATCCGTATATCGGATAACCCGAGGCGTTCCAGTCGGCGTTCGTGCAGTTGAAGAAGGAAAATTCGTTGTTGTATTCGTAGCTTATCCCTTCCCAACTTTCGACTTCGTATTCGATTGCGAGCGAAAACGGAAGCTGAATGACAACCGACGTCCAGTTTGCCACGCTCAACTTCCCTTGGTTGAAGTGCAGCGTGCCATACGGAAGTTTTGATAAAGATAGCGTAGCTACATCTGTCTTTACGGAAGATAGACCAGAGGACACTTCATCAACCGTATCCGATAGACTAGTTACTTCCTGCTGCAAGCTGGTTACATCGTCCTTTGAGGCGGTTCCTGAAAGGTATCCTTTTTCATCAACGCCATCAATAGTTGAGTCTTCCTGTACTTTGGACACAACCATATAGGTTTGACCACTTTCTGTGGAAAAAATAAGACTACTTCCAGGAGGATTACCAGCATTAGATGATATAGTATAACGTCCTGCTGGCGGTACTACGGTAGTTTTATTCTCTCCGGCGGGGTCTACAAAGTCGACAAGAAAAGGAGTATTACCTACATTAGTATAGATAAGTTTAACATCTTTTACCATGTCTGCAAAGTTAACTTGTAGACCGCCAGTATTTACTGTAATTTTCATTTTAGATTGCCTTTCAATATAAGTTCATTTAAAGTTAGTCGTAAATCACTTATTATCGCGTCTTTCTCCTGTATTACTCTTTCCGATGCTAGTGTTATCGACTGTCCCGTTTTGTTCGTAAAGCTCTGACCATTTTCCAGATACAGGTAATCCGGCAAGGACGTGACTTCGTAAAGACGCGAGTCTACTACGGTCGCGTTGCAACCTGTCAACCAAAGTATGTTGACCATCAGCGCGTAATGTAGTAATCTTTTCTTGAAATTCTTGCTCATTCTCGTATTCCTCGTTCAGAACGTCCAACACTAGCTTAGACTTTCTTATCTCTAAGTATATTCTTATACACTCTATAAGAGATGCCAAAGTTTTCAACATAGTGTTGGACGCCAGAACCTGAGGTTAAGTATGGCTACTTATTAGTGGTCTGAACAGTAGAAGAGTCTCCTACCGAATTGTCAACAGTTTGAGTTTTAGCGTCTTTTATATAACCACCTATATCGGCGGCCGTGTCTTCAAAAGACACTTCTCTTCCAAGCAGGAATGAAGCTATCACAGTCAATATAACTGCAACTATACCGATTCCTGCGCCTATTTTCTTTTTACTTGATTCTTCCATATTTAAGTCTCCCAATTTAATCCATCGAAATTAGAAGTTTTAAAAAATTCACTATCGGTTGATTTAAAAGTATGCGTAAAAGTAGAATGTTTAGGAATGTTCTGTTTAGCAAGTACAGGCGGGGGATAATAATCTAAACCATCATGAAGAATAATTCGTCCGAGATTTTCCATCATATGGTCATCTTTATCTTTCGGTTTATTGTCTCTATCGAAGTACCATGAAGCAAGTTCTTTACGAGTTTCTGTACAACGTTCATGAACCCAAAGATGAGGTTTATTATTATAGAAATGTTCATTGGTAGATTTTATCGCTTCTGTACGTGCTTTACTTCCCTTAGTAAGTTCTATTCCATACTTTTCAAAATCATCTGCAAAAGAACGTTTAGTAGTTTGGTCTACTATAAAAGCGGCAGGTTCTATAAGTATATATCCTATCTGGTCGTACCAAGATTTACCTTTTAACCAATTAGCGATTTCTTCAATAGAGCCTTTCGCAAACCTTTCATCGAATATGATGGCGTCGGTGGGCGTAATCGCGACCGCAAGGGTCGCGTGCGGTGTTTGCGGGTGGGTGTCGATTGCCACGGCAATGAGGGCGTCTTCGGGCGGTTCGTCGATTGATTTCCAGCCCGCGGGTGTTCCTCGGCTAAGATGCTTGCTTTCGGAGTACCCATGTATGACGAGCCTCCCCGCGGCCATCGGGCGACCGTCGCGTCTGCATGCTAGCTCTTCCTCACTTAGAGTCTCATAGAAAGCGTCCATTCCTTTTAGGTGGGCGTTCTCTCCCGCCTTACCAGTGTACATCCAATAATAGTCTGGGTGGGCGGTACTCTGCATTACTGCCTCGTCCCACATCCACATCTCCTCTATTGGAGTTAATAGACGCCACATTGAACCATCGCGGTCTACAAGTCCACGAGCAACTGCAACCTGCATATCGCGGGGAAGCGGTTCGTCTACATGAATGAAATCCCAGTCTGATGATTCGAGACCCATCTCATTTCGCAAGAAGGACTGCACCGTGGCGAAATAAAGCAGGCTGTCCCGCTGAACGCCATCTATAACACTACGGAAAGCCATTCGGGTTGTTCTACCCTGATTGTCTCTCCAAGTATTAGTTATACAGCGGGCGGGGCAATATTCCCTAATTTTCCCCTTTGGTGATGAACCAAAACCCTCACCTGTAAATAGCTCATCAACCTTATCCCACGTTTGAGCTATCACAAGTCCCTTAACGCCCCGCCTTGGTATCCCAAGACGCCTCAACGGATTGTCGGCGGGGTAAAACCTACGCTCTCCAAGAACCCAACTAATATCCTCTATAACGCCACACGTAGACTTTCCCCACCTATTTCCGCCGAATATATCTCGCCTTTTCTTGTCCGCATTTTCAAAGAACGCTTTTTGACCGCCATTATTCGGTACAAAAAAATCTATTTTAAATTCAGCGCGGAGTTCATTTCGTCTCTTATATAACTTTCTTAGCCGAACTAACTCCTCTTCTGATATGTTAAGCTTAGACATTTATGATGTCCTCTTCAAGAAGCTTTTGTGCATCAGAATCCGACAACCCTATACCGCGGAGAGTATCAAGTATAGCTTTCTCAATCTTCTTAGACTCAGCTTCCGCATTAACATTATAATTGACCTGCTCAATAGTCTGCCTAGCCTTACCCATTACTCTATCTAGTATCTCGGTGGCAACATCATTCCTTAGCTTAGCAGGTTGGGTTTCATCATGAAGCAGTCTATATTTAAGCCGCAGGCTAGCAGTCGCCATCTTCTCAATGGTCTCTTTCTCATCATCGAAAGTATCAACCTCAAATCTATGATAGAGGTCTTTATGATACTTCGTTATTAAAAGGTTTTGAGCCTCGGGAATAATACCAAATTCTGACTGAATATCTGAGGCGGGGAGTCCCAGAGCACGAAGCATAGTTATGGCGCGGGAGAGCGGATATTGTGCTAAGTCCTGAACTTCCGTATCTAATAGTAAATCTGCTTCTATTTGTTCACTCATTTGCTTCGCAATGATATATTGCCTGCGCCCCGCGCGACATTATAAATGATTTATAAAAACCCGCTTCGCGATAATAGTTTTTAAAAATTTTATCTCAGAGGCGGATAGCTTTCGCTAAGGGCGACAGCCCTTTCTTTTTCTGCCTTGTATATTAATACATGGCGCAGCCATATGTCAAGTAGTATTATTTTTTGGGAAAAATAATACTTAATTTTAGTGGTAGGTCGAGAGATGATATTCTATATAGAGACCCCCTCCCCTCTGGATAGAGTACTTATAACAGCTTCGCCGTCTCTTAAACTACTTTTTACTTTTTTTTAGCTTCGTTCTCTCTAAAATAAATACACTTATCTGTCAAATACACTTATGCGTCAATAGTGTATCAGACGGCGGGAAAGGCTAGCGCCTTATTATCAATAATATATAAATAATACTGATATCATAATATTTATGAACATAAGTAATAATCCCATTTATACACAATTTATATCATTTTTTATATTTATCTTGTCAATTTATAATATCATTATTATTTATGAAACAAAATAATATTCTAAATTACAAAATAATATTGATAATAATATATA
>ULTX01033472.1_pt1 | contig 42595 bp, 29 predicted proteins | sample 1958041 | NCBI WGS metagenome assembly ULTX01 (sample SAMEA4835747, study PRJEB28245) | human gut metagenome | biome: gut microbiome; material: fecal sample | place: Denmark | collected 2008
ACGTTTGAAGCCGGATTGGTCTTATTCTAAAAACCAATAAATAAAAAATAAGTGAAGGAGCTTGAAAGCACGAACTGACGCACACAAGCTCCTTCACTCAAAAACGGACTATTTTTTAAATGAATATCCGCAAATCGCCAATGTAGGGGCGTATCGCATACGCCCTGAATGCACCAACTTATCCACGTGGATGTTTTCGGGCGTATGCGATACGCCCCTACAGTTTATTGGGTAAATGAGGATATTCATAATTTTTTATTTGAGTTCATCCCATTTAGGAGGTTCGACATTCAACAGATTCCGCACAAAGAAATCATACCGTTTATGCTCTCCGAACCCTTCTCCCATCGTATGGTGCGCACCCGGAATTACAACCAATTCAAAATCCTTATTCGCCTTGATTAAAGCATTCACCACTTGCATCGTTGACGCAGGGTCTACATTGTCATCCAGTTCTCCTACGACCAACATCAACGGACGAGTCAATAAATGTGCATTCTCGACATTCGAACATGCCTTGTATGAATCGTCTATCGGATAACCCATCCACAATTCATTCCACCAAATCTTATCCATACGGTTATCGTGGCACCCGCAAGCCGAATAAGCCGCTTTATAAAATTCCGGATGCAACAAAACTGCATTCAACGCCTCTTGCCCGCCGGCTGAACAACCGAAAATGCCCACCCGCTCAATATCCATATACGGATACTTCTGCGCTGCCGCCTTTATCCAAGCGATATGGTCTGCCAACCCCGAATCTTTCAAGTTCTTATAGCAAACCTCCTCAAATTCTTTCGAACGGAACGATGTAGTCATCCCGTCTACCTGAACCACAATAAAGCCCAACTCTGCAATGGCGGACATATAGCCGTTGAAAGGAGAAAAACTCTTCGGTACATATTGGTCGCCCGGACCAGAGTAAATGTATTCAATCACCGGATATTTCTTTGATGAATCAAAATTAGAAGGACGATAAATGATGCCCCACATATCGGTTTTCCCGTCACGTCCTTTTGCCGAGAACACTTCTGGAGCTTTCCAACCATTGGCGACAAGTTTGGATATATCCGCTTTTTCCAAGGGCATAATCACTTTGCCATTAGAAGCATTGCGAAGCACTGCCACAGGAGCTTGGTCTACCTTGGAATATACATCTACTACATACTTATAATCAGATGAATACCAAGCCTTGTGCATACCTTCTTCCGGAGTAAGCCCTTTCATTCCTTTGCCGTCAAAACCAATCCGATAATAATGAATCAGGTACGGGTCTTCGTCTTTGTTCACACCGTTTGCCGAAAAATAAATCTGTTGGTTGGCTTCGTCTACATATTGCACCTCACGCACATACCACTCACCTTTTGTTATCTGATTAATCGGGCTGGCTGTAGCACGGTCATACAAATACAAATGATTATAATTATCACGCTCGCTCGACCAGATAATGCGTTTGCCATCGTTCAGATAACAACGGAAGATACGTGGATAATTGACGTATTTTTCTTCTTTCTCTTCGATGAGCGGACGCACACTACCATCTGCAACAGACATTTCAAGTACCCTGTAAACCTTGTGTCCCCGTTCATTATACTCAAACGTGATGCCTTTACTATCGGCATTCCACATCGGTCCGTACAATTCATATTGATTGCTGAACAATTCGGTAGAGGGAATCAAACGCTTACCGTCTTCTACCCCAAACACACACGGCACTTTAAAAGGCAATTCATCGCCCGGCTTAGCATATTCCTGCTTATGCAATTTGGGTTGTAACTGGTCTGCCGGAGATGACTCTACATAATATACATAACGTTTCTCTGTAGGACGGATACGGCATGCCGCCACATACTTAGAATCGGGAGACCAATAAATATAGGAGGAATAGTAATTGCCCATCGTTCCATCCTGACTTAATTGTTTCTCTTCGCCTGTAGCCACATTACGCACACAAACATTGTCATTTTTGATAAATGCCACATACTTGCCATCGGGCGAAGTGACAGGAGCGCCTTCTTTCTCGTCATCCCGTTCCATCCAATGCTTTTGTTTGGGAGGAACAGGAAGCATACCCTCATCGGTCAGCTTGCTGCGAATAATGTCAAAACACCAACGTTTTCCTTCATACACAAAACGCAAAGTATCTAATCCTTGCGACAATTGGCATCCACGAATTGGAAGTTGCATCGGATTGATCGTTTTCCCTGTACTTGCGGTGAGTGCTACAGATAGTCTCTTTTGGTCAAACAAAGGTGTGCGTTTCTTCTCTCCAGCATCTACTTTCACGTATTCTGCTCCTTCAGGAGTATTCCGCACATACCAAAAACAGTCAGTACCTTCTACCCATTGAGGAGTTACATCGCTATAAAATATTAATTTAGAACTGAATTTTTCACGTAATCCATAAGCGCGATTATAGTCTTCTATTATACCTTGTGCCCAAGTTATACCGCTAATCAATAGAAGAGCAATTGTAAGTATAGAATATTTCATAAACTTGTTTTTACTGATTATTTATATTCGCCATAAACACAAAACACCACAGGGGCATTAATTTTAAAATATTTCCTCTGTGGTATTCTGTGTATTCAGCAATAAATCAACATATTATTTTACTTCCCATTCAAAAATACCGGAAGCATTTTTCTCTGGCAAAACGACTTCCAACTTAACAGCTTTGGTTTTAACAGGTTCGAAATCAACGATATTAGGGTCGCCTTTCTTTACGCCATAGCCATTCAAATTCTGAACCGGAGTCCAGTCACCCGAGGCATTCTTATAGTAAATCTTCCATGATTTCGGAACACGGCATCCACCCCACGGAGCATCATCAAACCAATAAACCGTAGAATTGGAAATGGTCATTTCTTCAGGGAATTCGTATGAAATCCATTCGGTTGTTCCTTCTTTCGGCCACCAGTGATAGTAGGGTATGGTACGGTCGTTCTCGTCTTTCGGCACCAGTCCGTCGGTAATGGAAGAAAGTGATGATCCTTTATGGGATGCGTCTATCTTGCTCTTTGAAGCCAATGTCGGGATAGCAGTCGGACGGGTAGCATTCACTTCATAAGGCAACCATACTTCCATGTTACCCGAACCGCGGTGTGCCCATGCGTAGTAAGGGATCAAAGTCAGTGTATGGTCTTTCGCCACAAGGCGTCCATTGTTGTCGTATTCCAAGGTTTGCGCCTGGGTCTTGATTTCGTTGATTCCATACAACAAATCAGGGTTGCTTACCACTTCAAATTTCGGTGTGCGGTTCATCAGAATGCTCAGTACATCGAAATCGTTGTCGGGCCACTCGGCACAATATACAATCGGACCTCTTTCTATGGCGATGCGTCCACGGTCGGCTTCCACCTTATTATTAGCTTTAACCATACGCGGCTCCATATCGAAATGTACCTCTACTCGGTCGCCTTTCTTCCATTTACGGTCGATAGTGAAATAGCCATGTTTCAGTTCGGCATTCATTTCCTCACCGTTTACTTTCACGCTGTATTTGGGGCGCAGTCCGTCGGTGTACATGTACAGGTCACTCGGCACGACTTGATTTTGTACCCAACCCGGTATGCGGACTTTCATAGAGAATTGTCCTGCACTATTGCGGTCTACATTTATAGTGATATCACCGTTCCAAGGATAAGAAGTGGTTTGAGACAGTTCTACTTTCTTACCTTCCACTTTCAATGTCACGTTGTTCGACATGAAGAGGTTAACATATACATTGCGGTCTTTTACGGCATATACATATCCCGGAAGCGAAGGAATGAAGCGGCAAATGTTCGACGGGCAACAAGCACATCCGAACCAGGGCTGACGCTGATGTTGTCCCATAGACTGCAAGGGGTTAGGATAAAAAAATCCTCCACCGTCAAGCGATACACCCGAAATCAATCCATTGTAAAGCGTACGTTCCAATACATCGTAATATTTAGCATCGCCATGCAACAGGAAGAGACGGTAATTGACATAGACATTGCCGATAGCCGCGCAGGTTTCGCAGTAAGCCGACATATTAGGCAGTTCGTAGTTGGCTCCGAAAGCCTCGCCGTTGCTGGTAGCTCCAATACCACCGGTAATATAAAGTTTCTTACCGACAATGTTGTCCCAAATGCGATCGATGGCATGTACATACGAAGTATCTCCGGTAAGTGCTGCTACATCAGCCATACCAGCATACATATAAGTAGCACGTACGGCATGACCTACAGCTTCATCTTGTTCAATAACAGGCTTGTGTGCCTGACTATACTCGTCACGGCGTGAAGTGTAGCCACGTTTATCAAGGAAATATTTAGCCTGTTTCAGGTATTTTTCATCACCCGTTACGAGATACAGTTTCGCAAGTGCCATTTCAGCTATTTGATGACCCGGTACACGTACCACTTGGTTCGGTCCGTCACCTATTTCACGACATACACAATCGGCATAACGGATAGCAATATCAAGGAAGTTACGCTTTCCTGTAGCTTGATAATGAGCAATAGCACCTTCAATCATGTGTCCTAAATTGTAGAACTCGTGGCTCAGTTCTTCTACTTTTTCCCAGCGTTTACTTCCTGCCCATTCGTGCGGATGTTTGGGATTCATTGTACGGGAAGTATACAGATAGCCGTCAGGCTCTTGTGCAGCAGCAACAATAGTCAACACACTATCAATATACTTCTCTAATTTCTTGTCAGGATAAGTTTGGAGCAAATAACTGGCGCCTTCAATTGTTTTATAAACATCGGTATCATCGAAAGACAATCCGCCCACTTTAATGGTGTCACTTGGATGGGCAGCCATTTCAAAATTCCTATAACGCCCCGTTTCCTCACATTTACTAAATGCCAACGGAATAGTCATTTCACGGCTCGCTTTCAGACGTTGTCCCCAAAACGAATCTGTTATTTTCACCGAAGTGAACGGAACAGGGTCAATAGGATACCCATGTGCTACCGTTCTTTTTTGTGCGTATGCCCCTCCCGTTATCATAGAGAAAAGCAAAACGGAAATCATTAGTTTTTTCATGGTTGTATATTTTTATGTGGATTAATTATTTATTAAACGGAATCCATTCGTCCCATAGTTTCAACGAATGCAAGTATCCGGTAAATGGCCATGCGTTTTCGGCATTCAACCCCAAAGTTACAAATTGAATGGGTTTTACCAAAATTTGAATGTCTTTACAGCTAATAAGACGTTCGTTTATGTACACTTTTTCGGTTCTTCCGTCGAATTCTACATAGACATGTTGCCATTTGCCCGCCAAAGCGGCTGCATCTTTATATCCTACGTCTTCATACCAACCGTAATGGTTCAGCATGCCACAACGAGGTTCTGTGCCGTTAACCAACATGATTTTCTCTAATTCATCGTGACTGCTGGTAAAGTCAGCTATGCATTCGTTTTCGCTTAGTTCCGGATTTAATATCCACGCTTCCAAAGTATAAGGTGCATTGTCGGCTAAAGTAGCCGGAAGCGGAAAGCTGGAACGGAACACTTGTTTGCCTTCGAAGCAGAAAGCTTTTTTCCCTCCTATCTCTTTAACGATTGCTGGTGTGTTTTGAGCTTCAAAAATGCCTTCGATTCCTTTATTGGGAATATAAGCTACGGTATCGCCCACTGCAAAGTCATTGGCAGATAGAGATACGAGTAATCCTCGTTTGTGGCGATCGGACGGCTGTATACGTACCAGTCCGGTGGTAGCATCGTATTGTTTTTCCGCTTCTTCCTGCTGCCAGTTGTAATAGCGAAAATTGGTTAATATCAACGGTTTATTCCCTGCTTCAATGCGGATGCCTCCATTTGTCAGGTAACGGTCGGCATTGACCGAAGTCCATGCGTTGTTGTCGTACATCCATACCGTGGCTGTATGTGCTTGGGTAGATGTCAGTACGGGTGATGTATATTCCAATACACTGCCCGGCGCCAAGACGATAGCTTCTTGACCTTTCAAGCGTCGACGGCTGATTTGTCCGGATTTCAAACGGAAAGCTCCTCCCAACATACCTCCATCGTTTTTCCATTCCGTTCCGTTCCAGTCTTCCCCTGAAAGTCCCATCCATAATTGGGGCGAGGCTGTTTCGTATGCACCGAATACCTTGATGTTCCACAAAGCTCCGGCAAACCCGTTCTTTTGAGTACCAGTAGTGGTTAAACGGATGTAACGGGCTTTGGTATCGCCGAAGTCTACCATTGGACTTCCTGCCAAGTAGTTCGAACGTTTATCGGCAAATACAGTCCAAGTCTTGCCATCAGCAGACGTTTCGATAACATATTGATAATAGGAAGTACCGTATTCGAATTGAGTCCAAATGGTCTTTATGGTTTCTACTTTTTGCAAATCAACTTCAATCCATTCTTGTCCCATGCTGCGTGGACGCCAAAGAGTACCATTATTGTCATCTACAGCATATTCAGGCAAAAAATTATCATCGTAGTATGACGAAGCACGCACAGGTTTCCGATATGCCAGATTCGGTGAGGTCAAGACACTTTTCTCCAACCTGCCTATACCGCTATGAGTTCCTTCTATCGGCTGGATAGTTCCATCTGCATGAAAAATCAATCTGTCGATGCACAATTGACGATGAAATCCCCGTGTAGAATGCGGATTGTCATGACGATGGTAGACAATATAATAGTCATCCCCTTCTTGCAAAATGCTATGATGTCCAGGTCCGTGTACCGTTCCATCTGCAGAAGTCTTCAAAATAGTTCCTTTATAAGTGTATGGTCCTAATGGACTGGTAGCTGTAGCATATTGCACGTGATAGGTGCTGTCATGACAAGAGTCTGACGAATACATAAAATAATAGATACCGTCTTTTTTCATCACAAACGGTGCTTCGAAGAAATCCGTTACTTCCGTATTGGGTATCAGACGGGTTTCGCTGAAGCCTTTCAAATCGGGAGTCATTTTTCCAGCCCCGCATCCAAATCCTTTGTATATACCCCATGTTCCCCAATACAAGTACACCGACCCGTCATCATCTACAAAAGTCTGTCCGTCTAATGTAATGGCATTTTTCACAAACCGGTCGGGGACCAATACGGCTTCACTTTCTCCTAATATATTTTTCCACGGACCACGAGGCGTTTCTGCTATGCCTTCATACAAATTACATGGTTGACAATAGAACAGCCGGTAAGTACCATCGGTATGTTTCATTACATCAGGTGCCCATATCCAATGACTGTCAGGCCAATTCATGGGCATAAGTGTCCAGTTTTCGAAATCTTTGCTACACCATAATTGCGATGGTCCAAATCCGGCACCACTTCCATCAGTAGTAGCATATATATAATAAGTATCGCCAAATTTCTTAACAGTAGGGTCGGCAAAATAACCCGGAATGAAAGGGTTTCCCGCCCCCGGCGTATTCCATTTGACTTCTTGCGCTTGTGTAGTCAACGCAGTAGCAATTAATAAAAAGGTATACAATAACTTTTTCATGGTTTATCACTCCTCTGCTTTACAATCGTTGTATAAAGGTAAATCTATCTCATAAAAATATTCTTTAAGCAAGTTGTACATATCCGGATCGTATGCTTTCAGTTTCGTGCGGTTATTCACCCAATTATGCACTCCGTTAGCTTTTTTCGAATAGCGGTTACAATTGAAGAACGACTGTGTACATTCAGCGAAGTATTCTTCTTTATTACTGACAGCATAAGTGTCTTTCCATAATCCTTTTTGGATAGCATTTTGACGAAGCGCTTCCAACCGTTTGTCAAAATCTGGTTCCACCCCTACAATTCCAATCGTATGAATCAAATGGGCAAACTCGTGTACTAAAATATTTTCGCCTACGTATTTATCATTAGGCAAAGCAAGCAGGTTTTCTTCTCCACAACTGGATGAGTAAGTATCTTCGGGTGCGCCGCCGAAACCGCGGGCACGCTTGTTCCAATACTTGATGCTGTCTTCACAATTGCAGATGTGTGCGAATTCGGGCAAGTCGCACGTCTCTTCATTTTTTCCAATGACCATCACGTGACAGCCTTCTTTTACCATTTGCGCTTTAATATCAGGTCGTTTCGCAAGCATCAGGCTGATAATGTCACAAGCTTTCAACAAAGCAGTATCGCTTACCTGTTCCGAAGAAGTTACATAGAGCCCTTCCGTCTCAATGTATTTCTTATAAAAATCTGGAATCTGTTTTCCTTCAGGTACACCAATTACTTCACTATGTTTCGGGCATAATTCCAATTTCATTGCAAAACCGCCTCCCGAAGCAAGATGCAAGTTGAGTTTGGAGTCATGATTTACATTAAATTGTTCGCACACATAATCTTCGGCTTGTTTCGAAGCATTGATGCCATCCTTTATTAACGTACAACGATAAGTCTCATTAACATTCAAGAAAGAAAAATCTATTGTTATATCACGTTCATCCCAATTGGTCATACCACCCACATACCAGTTGATGTCTTTCATACGTGCCGTTACAATATATTTGCCTATTTCGCCCGCTACAACAAAAGTCGAATCGGTTTCTACCGGAAGAGAAGTGATAAAATCCAAGCATTCCGATTCACGAATATAATTGGTAGGTGCATCACAAAGCATTGTGAATGGAGAATCGTATACGATGTAAGCGGCAAGTTGATGAGAACGGGTTCCCATACTCATCGGTGTGTAATACATCGGTCGGAAATCACGTTTCGTAGCATTACGCATGGCTCCCGGTGTATAGTCCACATGACCTGCCATCATACGGATGTAAGGAAAAGTCACATCATACAACGGCATATTCTTTTCTACCTCGCTCCATTTGGCTTCCTCCATACCGAACACACTTTCGTAATTGATGACATTGGGATAAGTACGGTTCAATCCGGTAGGTTTATAGATACCGTGATAATCGAGCAATAACTTATATTCGGCAGCTTTTTCAGCGATACGGTATATCATTTCTACAGCAGTCTGATCGTCACGGTCAAGAAAATCCACCTTAAATCCTTTGATGCCCATATCGGCATATTTCTTGCAAGCAGCTTCCAGTTGGGCGTCTAATACATTGAATACCGTCCACAACACGATGCCTACACCCTTGCTCTTTCCGTAGGCAACCAGTTCGGGCAGGTCGATAGCCGCAACGGTAGTCAACATATTTCCGCTCTTGGGATCATACCAACCTTCGTCCATTACGATATATTCCAACCCGTTGCGGGAAGCAAAATCGATATAATATTTATAGGTATCCATATTGATGCCCGTGCTGAAAGGTACGCCTTTCAGGTTCCAGTCGTTCCACCATTCCCATGCCACTTTGCCTGGTCTCACCCAACTATAGTCGCCGATGCGGTTAGGCGAGGCCAACGCATAGACTAAATTGTTGACCGGCATTTCGGTGTCTTTTTCTGTAATGGCAAGGATACGCCATGGATATTCGCGGGTACCTTTTACTTTTGCAATAAAGTTTTCTGTTTCGGTCACATATAATTGTTTGCGCCACGGATAGTAGTCTGTCTTTTTAGGATAAGGGGCAAATACTCCTTTCAGTCCGTTGGCTCCGGTAGGCTCAACGAACATACCCGGATAAGCTTCTAAATCCGATTCTAACAACGTTACTTTTACACTTCCGCAATCTACTGTAACAGGAAGAAAGGCAAGTTGCTTACGTGCCCCCGAAAGCGGTTTTACATCATAGGTAGCCTGATATGCCATAGCCATCGGTTTTTCTTCGTTGGTAGTGTAAGGCAAGTATGCCGTATAGTTTCCGGTGAAATTGAATTCCGCCGTTTCATCGGCTATAATCAGTTCTTTTTCTTTACCGGCGGTCGTGTAAAAGCGGTAGGCGACGCCTTCGTTATATGCCCGGAATATAACGCCGAAATCACCTTTCAGCTTCAAGTTCATTTCGTTGCATGCCGCACGGAATGACTTGAAGCGATAGAAAGGAGATATTATATCCTGAACAATCGTCCTTGACTTTTTAGAAGCGACCTTAACTGCTGTCCCAGCGGTCAGTTGTTTGTCAAGAGTCACTAAACCTATTTGATTGCTTTTAAGTATGAGAGAATCGTTATGATATACAGAGTATGTCAACAGATCATTTCCGTCTGTTACTGTGACTTTCAAGTGCTTGTCGGGCGAAAGCAACGTGAAGTCTTTGGCTTGCGATGCAATCCCGACGATGCTAAAGATTATTCCGAAAAAAAAAGATGTCTTTTTCATGTGTTCATGTATTATGGGTTATTTTCATTTGCAAAGCAAAAGAAAAAGTTCCGAATGGTGTGTCATAGAAGTCTTAAACAATGCGAATATCGTCCGAAAGCCGGCGTAATTCATGGCTTTTGGACGATTATTGCATCTGGTTAAACGATTTTATAATCGGTATAGAGTTTTTTACAGTTATTGGATGCTGGTATTCGTCAGTCGTATTTTATAAGGCCATTGCACTAAAGGTACTTGCTGTAATAACCGGTGATTATCGTGCGGACCGGCGGTCACTATCAACCATAGATGGGCTAACTTCTTTCCTTTAGGCACTGTCCATGACGCTGTATTCGTTTGATTGTTTGCGTCTGTGCTTCCCGATGTGCCGAATAAGGTTTCTCCTTCTTCCGTTACGCCCACGAAGCCGTAACGGTAATAGGCTGTGTGATGAATCGGGTTCTCGTAACCCGGATATCCTGTTGGCGCTTCTTTGCCTTGCAGCCCTTTGAAGTCAGCTTTTACCGTCGTGCCCGGTTCGGGTATTTCAAGACGGATGGCATTGAAACCGTAATTTTCCGGACAATGTTCTGCTTTTACTTGCCAATAACCGTCAGGCTCTTGGATCATGTAAGGCTTGAAGTTCTCGAACGAATTGGCAAAAGACCGGGTTTCAGCAAAAGCCCGTTTGAAATCGAGGTTCACCAAATGGCAGTAACAATCAAACATTTCATCTACAAACTTATAATTCTCTCCTGTCTTGAATCCTTTCAGCCGTTGATAAGTCAATACAGGATCTTCGTCTGCCGTGCTTTCCCGATAGAGCTTGGCGATGAAGTCCAGTCCGTTGCGTTCACTCCAATATTCTAATACGTATGGCGAACGATAAACATTCTCATCATGTAGAAATGCTTTATATGAAGCTTGTTTGAATGCCTCCCAATGATACGTTTCTTCAGCAATCCAGTTCGGATTGACCTGCCATAACATCCATTGCGAAGTCATTTCGAAGAATCCTCCTTGTTTTTCTCCCCAACATGAACTACCATCCGCTAACATCTGAAGTTGGAAACTATGTCCCAATTCGTGTGCCACGGCATTCAGGTTCGGGTCTTGCAGACGGTTTGGCGCAGCCCAAAAGGCTCCTATCTTATTATCGTAGGCTCCTCCGTATGCGGTGCCATCCAGCGAGTACATCAACATCACCATCATGCGGTATCGTTCGCAGTACGAGCCGGAGTTGACAAAGTCTAAACTGTCGCGGAAAAACGTGTAGAATTCTTCCAATTTCGTTTTCAAGTGTTCCAAATCAATACGCATATTGTGTCCCTCTAATTGTGGAGGATTTGCCAAGTCTTTGCCAAAACCTTTTTCCCAGAAAATAGCTGTATTTTCGGTATAATCCATCCGGGCATAACTGTATTGGCAGGTATCTATTTGCCAATTTTGCCCAGCAAATTCTTCTGGCTGGTAAATGGCTTTCCCTGATGGCAACGGGTAAAGCTGATGAATGGAAATCGTATCATTGGCTGCACATGAAAGCAGGGCAACCGTACTCAATAAAATTATACTAATGTTTCTCATGGTTGATGAATGTTTTTTATTCTGTCAGCAAAGTAAAGCAAAAAACAGGAAAAGAAAGGATGAAAATCGTACAAGGTTATGATAAGATAGTCCAAATATATCCCACTTTGGTTAAGAAACTGTTTTAAATTAATCGAAGATAAACGTTACGCACATTTATAATTGATTCCCCAATACCTTTCAAATATTTAAGTTCCGCTTGGATTATATTATCGATGTGAACGGCATCCTTTTACGGTTTCCGTTCCAAAACCGTACGTTCTTGGTACGGAAACCGTATGTTTTTGGGTCGGAAAACGTACGGTTTGGGGACGGAAACCATAAAAGTGAGACTGCCTGAAACAAATTCTGATCCTTTCAATCCTACATTGATTCATACCCTCCTAAAAAATTTATCGGATATGATCAAACCAGCTTCTAAAAAGCAAAGAGCAATACCATCAGGCTTTATTCCGACAATCAACCCATGTATTGCTCTTTGCCTTTATAACGGATAACCGGCTTCTTCAATCATTTAGTCTTCATAAGGAAGACCGTCAAGATTCGGACACTTATTTAATTCATAACGTGGTACAGGCATCCAATACATCGCTTCACGGAAATTGCGTTGTTGCAATATCGTAGTATTGTGTGTGTAAAGCAACGTACCGTCCCCTAACTTATAAATCTTCATAGCAGTAGGACAGTTTTCTGCTGAATAAGCATCTTCCATCCGCTTCCACCTACGCAAATCAAAGAAACGTTGCCCTTCGAACATTAATTCCACTGCTCTTTCCTGCTCATACTTTTCGCGAATGTTATTTGCATCTGTCAAAGCAGGCAACAAAGCACGTGTACGGGTTTTGTTAATATATTCCAACGCTTCAGAATCCCGACCCAATTCTATCAAACATTCGGCATAATTCAAATAAAACTCGCCTAAGCGGAAGAAAATCCAAGGAGTATTATCCATGACGGTTTCATCCCATTGGTCATAGTCCGGATTCATAAACTTACGCAGGTAATAACCTGTTTGCGTCGCATTCCAATATTCACCGCTGGTATAAGTTGGTGATTGTTCACCTGAAGTCACCCCTTCTGCTCCTGATTCATATATTTGAACAGGATGGTTATCTTCTCCATATCCCCAACGTGCACCATCATAAAGAATATTTGCATACAAACGCATTTCACGGTTTTCATAAGGAGAGATTTTTGTAGCGTCAATAGTTTGGTCGGTATATACAATTTCGCCAGTATTAGCATCAACAGTAGGTACTTGGATATTATATTTTTGGACTCCAGTCATTTCAAAGTCTGTTCCGTCTTCATTCTGATAAAGATTTACAATATCATAAGTAGGAAGCCATACTCCCCAACCATTGTAACCATTATAAGCTCCGGGAGGTGATGACATCGGATAACTTTGTGAATAAGCACCTCCACTTACCGTATTATACATTTTCTCAAAAATGATTTCTGGATTTTGAGGGTCGCAGAATAAAGCGGCATATTCTTCATAACCATTCACTTGCGGTAAATTGTAAACTCCTTGGTCAGCCAAGTCAATAACCGCTTTTTGGGCATCAGCGGCTTCTTGCCATCTTTCAGTAGAAGGCGTGCCGAAAAGCGGACTTGCCTTATATAACAAAGTACGTGCTTTTACGGCTAATGCAGCCCCTTTTGTTGCACGACCGAAGTCCTCGCTGCCATAAGATGTCGGCAATATGGCAACAGCACGGTCACAATCCGCAACAATAGAATCTGCCACTTCATCCATATCTGCCCGAGTTTGTGTCCATTCCGCATCCATATCAAATGTATGGTATACCAAAGGCACCCTTCCATAAAGGGAATATAATTGGTGATAATAGAATGCACGCAAAAAATAGGCTTGTCCAATCATTTCTTCTTTTTGCGTTTCCTCTACGTCTGAAGCGACAGGGACCTCACCTATTCTTTCTAAGAACTGGTTTACATTTTTAATTCCCGTGTAATAAAAATACCACGTATTACCTTTACCTTCAGAATATCCTACATTATAATTATCGCACGAAACATTACCCAAGGTATAAACTTCCGTAGCATAACCTGTACGGTGATACAATTCGTCTGTATAGCTACAAAACGGAACGCCCTGTTCGTTATCACCTTCTATCCATCGGTAACAGTTGTTTAAGAAAGCCTCGGCATAATCGAGGTTGCTCCACACAGCTGCATCCGAAATCTGGTTGTGAGGGTCAACATCCAAGAAGTCTGAACACGCTGCCATGCCTACTCCAACCAATGCACACAATGCGTTTTTATATATTGTTTTCATATTGAAGTTATTATAGAATTAAACATTAAAAAGTTACATTGACACCAAATGTCCATGAACGCTGAATCGAATATCCCCTAATACCATTTGTCATTTCGGGGTCGAAAATACCTACACCGTCAATGGTGAATAGGTTGTTTCCATTCGCATAAAGACGAAGATTGTCTATGCCTAAACGTGAAGTCCATTGTTTCGGGAATGTATATCCGAATTCCAATGATTTCAGGCGGACAAATGATGCATCGCGCAGCCACCATGTAGAGGATTGTGAATTACGTCCGTCTACTTGAGATTCTTTCATGAATGCACGTGGCCATTTTGCTGCTAAGTTCTGTTCGGCTGTATTCGATTCACTCCAGCGTCCTTCATAAAAGTCAGTAGCCATGTTCATGGTCGGTTGAACCAATATTTCAGCATCTGCTTGACCTTGGAAGAAAGCACTGATGTCAAAACCTTTCCAAGAGCCATTCAGTGTTAAACCGAAAATCCATTTGGGCGTAGCTGATTTATCACGACGCACAGCATCATCCCATGTGATATTTCCATCGCCGTTTGTATCTCTATAAATCAAGTCTCCGACTTTAGTCCCTGACAAATGAGGCGTAGCATCAATTTCTTCCTGAGTTTGGTAAATCCCCAATGCTTCATAATAGGTGCCACCATCAATAGGATGTCCGGTTACCCGTTGCCATTCTGGAGTATCTATCGCCTCATCCATATAGATGACTTCATTTTTAGCATAAGTCACATTACCAGTCACTCCCCATTCGAAATCACCTGCGCGGTCACGATAAGTAGCAATAGCTTCGAAACCATGATTCTTTACCTTCCCTAAGTTTTCTGCCGGAAGTGAAAGTCCAGAGTAAGTAGGAATAGAAGCATTCCGCGTAATCAAGATATCACTACGGCGTGATTGGAAATAATCAAGGTCAAGCCCGAATTTACCATTTAGAAATTGAGCGGAGAAACCTACATTCCAAGTTTTCGCCGTTTCCCAAGTAACGAGAGGATTAGCAGTAACAGTTTCGTAGATACTTTCTGCAAATACGGGGTCTGTACCGAAAGTATACAAAGGAGGAGTTGCCCCACTTTGTACAAATCCATACATGGAAAGATATTGATAAGCGGAAATGTTATCATTACCCATCATACCCCACGAACCTTTCAACTTGAGAAAACTTACCACATTCTTTATAGGTTCGAAGAATTTTTCTTCTGACATGACCCAACCGGCAGAGAAACCCGGGAATAATCCCCAACGATGACCTGGTGCAAAGTTCATCGAACCGTCATAGCGCAAGGTAAATTCGGCAAGATATTTATCTTTATAACCGTAGTTAATTCGTCCAAACCAATTCTGGCGAGCTGTTTCATCAGAATTGCCACTATTGCTTTGGTCATCTTTATCAATACTGCCAAAATCCAAATCGGGCAAAGCCGATGATGTAAAGTTCGTCCGGTAGCCATACAAATAATTGTAATTATACCGACTTTGCTCATAAGCCACGAAAGCATCAACCTTATGTGCTTCGTTAAATGTACGACTATATCCAATACGTGCATTTACGGTAATGGTACTACTGTTGCTCGACCAAGACCCAACGCTATTCGAACCTGTAGCGTCTCTCTGATTAATGTATTCTCCAGTAGCTCCATCATACGAATAAATATCATACGGAGTCCGTATAGACTTCCCGTTATTGAACGTATAATCCAATGCAGCATAACCTTCTGCATAAAGTCCTGGTGTAATTACATCCAAATCAATACGAAGTTTCGGCTTTAAATTAATGGTATTATACGTACTCTTGTCAGTTCCGGGCAAATCAGATACCATTAATACAGCATTGTTGGTAATGCCATCGTGTCCGGTTCTCAACAGTCCGTTCGGATAATACGGAGCAGCCATCGGACTGGTAGTTAGGAAATAGCCAAACAAGTCTTCTGTTGAATAAGCTCCACGATTATTCACGGCTTGACGTCCCAAAATATCCATACTGAACTTAATGGATTTCGTTATTTTGGCATCCAAATTAGTTGTAAACTGGTACTGATTGTAATCTTGAGGGCTATTCTTGTAGATTACATCCTGATACATATATTGAGCAGAGGTATAAAACGAGAAACGTTCATTACCTCCACTAATGGAAAGGCTGTGTTCGGTATTGGTAGCCCAATTCTTTGCTACAGCATTCCACCAGTTCGTGTTCGGATAGTTAATTTGGTCACTTCCATTCAATATGGTTGCAAGGGCTGTTTCTGGATAAGTCAACGCATTGCCTTGTGCCGCATCAAACTCATTCACATATGTAGCATATTGATATGCGTCTAACATTTCAGGCACACGAGTCGGTTGCGAAATAGATACATTTCCACTGTAGTTTACGGTTATTTTCCCTTCTTTACCACGTTTGGTAGTAACCAAAATGACACCATTTGCCGCACGGGCACCATAAATAGCAGCCGAAGCATCTTTCAATACTGATATAGACTCAATATCTTCAGGATTCAATCGACCAAAAGAACGGTCTGCGATACCATCCACAACAATCAACGGAGCGGTATTTCCTAACGTACCTTTACCACGAATCAAGATTTCAGCATCATCTGCTCCCGGTTCCCCGCTTCGGGTATTAGCAATAACACCAGCCGTTTTTCCAGCCAAAGCATTGGTCAAATTTGCAGCAGAAACATTCTTCAACTCATCACCGCTTACCGCAGAAATAGAACCGGTTAACGTAGCTTTCCGTTGAGTACCATAACCAACTACGACTACTTCATCCATAAGTTCTGAATTTTCTTGCAGCATAATAGCTTGCCCTGCTTTTACTTCACTTGCCTTTATTTCTATTGTCTTGTAACCGATGTAGCTAATAACCAATGTTGCATTAGGAGCTACCTCTAATGAGAAGTTACCATCAAAATCGGTAATCGAACCATTACTCGTACCTTTCTCAATGACATTGGCACCAATGATAGTTTCACCTTTCGAGTCCACAATCTGCCCGCTGACGGTCCGTGTCTGTTGGGCAGCCATCATAGCAGCTTCTATGTTGCCCGCTTCTGCATACATTGCCAAAGGCAATCCAGTAGTCAGCATGGCACACGCAGCCACTTTCACCATAGCGCGACTAAATAACGCGCGGTTTCCATGTGTATCCATTCTGTTGTTATTTAAAGGTTAATAGTTAGTTAATAATTAACAGTGAACAAGGAATAACGGGATTGCCATTCTTTGCTCTTGTTAATCACTCACTGTTAATTATTCATTATTAATTATTTACTGTCATTTTACTTTCCATTCAATAATTCCTCCCGATTCCCCTTTTTGCAATTGTACAGATATTCTAAGTCCATTTGTCTTTACAGGTTTGAAATCGAGGCTATTATAACAATCTTTCTTCACGCCGTATTCGCCAAGGGCTTCTACTTCTTTCCATGAATTTCCCGACTTGTAATAAAGTTTCCAGCTTTCAGGCACACGGAAGTTTCCATCATAATGGTCGAAGTCTAACCAATACACTTGTACATTTGATACCGTATAAGGCTGGTCGAACTCATAAGCAAGACTTTCTTCGGTCCCTTCTCTCAACCACCAATAGAAATAGGGTTTCGATGTATCTGAAGAACGTTTCGGTTCCCATTGGTCATTCACGCCCCAGGCATACGAAATGACAGAAGCCGATTCGGGCGCATCTTTTTGGATAGGTGCCTGAATGCTGAATGTCTGAGCCTTACTGGCTATAGTGGGTTCGGGCGTAGGGCGTGCATATTCGGCTGATGCCGGAATCCATACAGCCATTTGGTCTGCTCCACGATTATTCCAAGTTGCGTATGGGATTGCCTTGAAAGGCACGTCTTTCACCGTTCCGTCTTTCCCGACTTCCTTAGCCATGCCGGTCAATTCTACTATTCCATTCAACAAGTCGGCACGATAAACGGCTTCCATAGGCGTATTGTCCGGGATAAACTTATTAAATACCGTACTATCAGCTTGGTCTTGACCTTCCAAGCAGAACACTACTGGTCCTCGTTCGATAGCCAGTTTTCCAAGGTCATCTTCCACATTCTCATTGGCTTTTACCCGACGGACATCCATCGGCAACTCAATTTCAACTTTATCTCCAGCTTTCCAATCACGCACAATAGTTACGTATCCATTTTGTTGTTTGCTTCTTACTTTCGAACCATTTACCTTCACACGATACCGTTTAGACCCGTCGGTGAACGAATAGAGGTCAGTTGGCACCGGAGCATCTTGCGCCCATCCGGGTATACGAACATGCAAAGCAAACTTTTGTTCCCGCTCAGGCTTAACCGTAATCTGTATTTGTCCGTCCCATGGGTAAGCCGTAGTCTGGCTCAGTTCCACCTTATTTCCCTCGGTCTGAATCTCGGCATTGCCTTGAATATACAAATTGACATAAATATCATTTGCTTGAGTAGCATACATATAATTAGATACAGAAGCCATGAAACGGGTAACATTTCCCGGACAACAAGCACACCCGAACCAGCGTTGGCGTTCGTGTTGTCCCATTGACTCCAAAGGATTGTCATAGAAGAACTTATCCCCACTCAACGATACACCGGAAATCACTCCATTATACAAGGCACGTTCCAGCACATCCATGTATTTGGCTTCTCCCGTAGCAAGAAACATCCGGTAATTCCAATACACATTGGCAATAGATGCACAAGTTTCGCAATAAGCCGTGTGGTTATTCAATTCATAATCAGGTCCGAAACCTTCGCCTTGCGCACGAGAACCGATGCCGCCCGTAATATAAAGCTTTCGTCCAGCCATATTGTCCCAAATGCGTGTCAAGGCATGAAAATAAGCTGTATCGTGTGTCAAAGCCGCCACATCTGCCACTCCTGAATAAAGATAACCGGCACGTACCGCATGCCCTACAATTTCATCCTGCTGCAATATCGGCTTATGGTCTTGGCTATATTCGCTCAACGGATGTCCGTCCGTACCCCGTCCGGTTTCCTCTACGAAATACTTAGCGGTTTGCAAATAGTTCTCATTACCTGTCACCTTATATAATTTAACCAATGCCATTTCAATAATCGGATGCCCGCTGGGACGATGAATCTGCCCTTCTTCCGGTCCGAACACCTGACAGACCAAATCGGCATTCTTTATTGCCACATCCAATAAAGAACGCTTTCCCGTAGCCCGATAATGCGCCACGGCTGCCTCATACAAATGCCCGCTATTATACAATTCATGGCTATTGATTTTCTCCCAACGGCGGGTCCCCCACCAACCGGATAAACGAGTGCATTTATTTGTCACACAGGTAGTCAAATACCCGTCCGGCTCTTGCGCCGATGCTATGATAGTAATCACGCTATCCAAATAATGGTCCAGATTCTCATCATATTTCACCGCCAAAGAATACGAAGCCCCTTCTATTATCTTATAGGGGTCGGTATCATCAAAAGAAAAATCTCCCCTATGTTCTCCTTTCATCAATCCGCCCGCAATGGCAAAATTGTCAAAGCGTCCGTTCTTCTCGCATTCTTTAAAAGCCGAAGGAATAGAGACCGTACGGTTTGTCTCAATACGAGGCATCCAGAAACTATCTTCCAAATGCACTTGGGTGAAAGGCACTTCTTTAATCGGCGCATCGGGACGTGTATAAGCGCCTCCACAAGCAGACATGCCCAACAAGGCGATGCTTCCATACAAAATGTGTTGCAGTGTTTTCTTCATAAGTTTATGTGTTTCGTTAGTATTTTCACAATCACAAAATAATGGAATTCATTTCAAACAAACTAAAACATAAGTCTATAAGAATGACAAAATCATCCGTAAACAGCTCTCTACAAGTCATTTTAGACAATATTTTCATGATTTAGACGATATTTTCATCCATCCAATCGACTTCATTGCCAGTTCCAGTTAAATGAATTCCCTTACGAAGTTAACTGCATCAGGCATCTCACTTATATTCATTGCCTGATAAAGCCAATTGGATAAACTTCATAAAGGCGTTTTCAAAAAAATTAGTATCTTTGTCAAAAAGAAAAATCAAAGACTATGGCAAAACGACTCTTGCTACTCTGTTGCATCCTCATACCAACAATGCTACTGGCGAAACCTGTAAATTTCCGATTCCGCCACCTTTCCGTGGAAAACGGACTTGCCTCCAACTCTGTACGTGCCATTACGCAAGACCATTCGGGTTTTCTATGGATAGGGACAGACGAAGGCTTGAACCGCTATGACGGTACAACAATAAAGACGTATACGATTTCTCCGGAAGGTCCGGGCAAATTCATATCAGCCCTTCATGCCACAGATAAAGAATTGTGGATAGGAACCGATGAGGGAATTTATATCTATACATTCGAGACCTCCCGATTCAAGCATTTTGACCAAACCACATCCCCAAATATACGCATCAAGGGTATCATTAACCACATCACGGAAGATAAAGAAGGGAATATTTGGATTGCGACCAACCAGCAAGGAGTATTCAAATACATCCCCTCGAAACATGATATGGAACAATATGCTTTCTCGGATGTATCTGGACAAATATATAATATTTTAGCGGACAATGAGAACCAAATATGGGCGGTCAGCAATCAAGGGAAATGGGGTATCTATAAACTCAATAAAGCAGAAAACAAATTCGAACCTTTTCCGTTACATTATTCTGATTCCCACAAACATGACTCACAGGCATTGGCTATTTTGGAAGATTCGGAACATAATCTATGGCTAGGGACGTGGGAATGCGGCTTACATAAAATAGATAAATATAGCGGACAAACCACTACCTACCTTCATCCCGATGACACAAAAGGCATTACCCACATCCATTCGCTCATGGAATACGCTCCCCACCAATTACTCATCGGGTCGGATGACGGTTTGCTTTGGTTCAACACGATAACCGAAGATTATCAGTTGTTTACAGAAAATGAGACTTCCCCCTACCCTTTATCAAACCGCTTTGTATATCCCATTATTAAGGACAGGGAAGGCGGTATATGGATAGGCACTTACTATGGAGGAGTCAACTACATTTCTCCCAAAACCGACCAATTCGAATGTTTTACCCATTCGCAATATACCAATTCGGTTAACGGAAGAGTTATCGGACGCTTTTGCGAAGACAAAAACGGACATATATGGATTGCTTCAGATGACGGAGGACTGGATTGCTATTCTCCCCAAAGCCAAAAATTTACGCACTATAATGCCAACGAAGGGGAAAACAGCCTCTCTTACCACAATGTACACGCTTTGTGCCTTGACGGAGACCAGCTTTGGATCGGGACTTATACGGGAGGAGTAAATGTCCTAAACCTGAAAACAGGTGCATTCAAAAAGTATTTCCCATCCCAGGAAACCCCCAACGGCTTGGACGGAAGCAGTTCGTATGCGATATTCAAAGACCGCTCGGAACAGATTTGGGTAGCTTCCATGAGCAGCATTCACTTATATAATAAGGAGAAAGATAATTTCACCTGCATCAAAACATTGAATGCCCTTACCATCGACATCGACCAGGATAACAAAGGGAACTTGTGGTTTTCAACACAAGGAAAAGGGTTATTCAAATACCAGCCCGAAAAGCGTATATGGAAAAAATATACCCACGACCCAGCCCGCTCTAATTCACTTGCCAATGACCAGGTGAATTGTTGCCTGATAGACCGGTATGGCACCTTATGGGCAGGCACAATGAACGGGTTATGCAAATACAATGCGGAAAAAGACGAATTTGAAACTATCCCGCTGGATATCCCCAGCCACAATATATGTTGCATCATTGAAGACCAGCATATTCTATGGCTAACCACAACGAAAGGGCTGGTACGTTACGTTCCAGGCGAAAGTTGTCAAGTATTCACAAAAAACGACGGATTACAAAGTGACCAATTCTTGCCTAATGCGGGTATGAAAGCGTCTGATGGAAAAATCTATATCGGGTCGGTCAATGGTTTCAATGCTTTCTATCCACATCAAATAAAGACCAACCAAGTAATTCCTCCCGTAGTTATTACCGAACTGGAGATATTCAATAAAACCGTACCCGTAGGAAGCAAGACATTGCCTAAGGCTTTAAATCAAACCGAAGAATTGGAATTATCTTATAAAGATAACGTATTCAGCCTATTATATGCATCCCTCAGCTATTGCACACCTGCTAAGAACCAATACGCTTATAAACTGGAAGGATTTGATAAAGAATGGAATCACGTAGGCTCACAAAACAAGGCAACTTATACCAATTTGCCAGCCGGAACCTATACATTCAAAGTAAAAGCCTGTAACAATGATGGGGTATGGAACGAGCAAGGGGCAAGCTTGAAAATCACTATTCATCCGCCATTTTATTGGTCTACCGCTTTCAAGCTACTTTATTTCGTTATGTTCATCATCACGTTAGGGCTTTTTATCCGACTGATCATCAAACGTACAGAAAAAAGACATGCTATCGAAATAAACCGGCTCAACGAAAACAAAGAAAAAGAAGTACATGCAGCCAAAATCAAGTTTTTTACGACTATTGCCCACGAAATCCGCACACCGGTATCGCTTATCATTGGACCTTTGGAAAAAATCATGAACTCAACCGTTACTTTACCCTCATCGGTCCGCGAAGATTTGAACATTATTGACCGGAATAGTCAACGGTTACTTTTTTTAGTAAACCAACTATTAGATTTCCGCAAAGTAGAGGAAGAAAGTATGAAGATGAAATTTACCCGCCAATCGATTTATGCCTTATTAAAAGCCGTGTGCGAACGTTTTCAGCCTTTCATCAACCAGCGTGGTGCAAAGCTTGAAGTCAACTACCCGAATGAAGAATTTACCGCCATAATAGATAGTGAAGCTATAACCAAACTGGTCAGCAATCTATTAACTAATGCAAGCAAATATACCAAAGACCAAGTCATCTTGACCTGTACCGTCCAGCCAGCCCAACAAACCTTTACCATACAAGTGACAGACAATGGCATCGGCATCAGCGAAGAAGACCAAAAGAAAATCTTCAATCCTTTCTTCCAAGCCACGGACAACAAACCGGGGACAGGCATCGGGTTGAGTATCGTTAAAAACATTGTAGAATTACACAAAGGACAGATTCAAGTTGAATCCGAGAAAGGGAAAGGATCTTCGTTTACCGTTACTTTGCCTATCGAACAGGCCGAAGAACAGGAAGAAGATATCCCAAGCAAAGAAATGAATACCCTACCAACCGTATTGCAGGAAACCATAGTGGAATCCCCTGCCCACCCAACTACAAAAAGCAAACCTGTCATGCTGATTGTAGACGATAACCAAGAGATGTTAAATTTTTTAGCAAACAATTTCACAAATCGATATAACATTTTGCTGGCTGAAGACGGTATAGAAGCACTAGAGAAATTAAAAGAGAACGATGTGACCCTTATCATCAGCGACTGGATGATGCCGCACATGAACGGCGTAGAGCTCTGTAAAGCAGTACGCGCCAATCCGGCTACAAGCCACATCCCCTTCATTCTATTAACCGCCAAAACTGATGTGGATTCAAAAATAGAAGGATTGGATTGTCAGGCAGACGCTTACATCGAAAAACCGTTCTCAGTGCAATATTTAGAGGCTTGTATCAAGAACCTGATTACAATGCGGAACTTGTTACGCCAAAAATTCTCGAAAATGCCATTAGTTCCTTTAAACAGCATTGCCAATAATAAGATAGACAACCAATTTCTCACCCAATTGAATGAAATTATTGAAGCAAATTTCTCGAACCCAGAATTATCTGTTGATTTTTTGGCAGAAAAATTATGCATTAGCCGTTCCGGATTGTTTGCCAAAATAAAAACATTGGCAAATATCACCCCCAACGAACTTATCCAACTGGTGCGCTTAAAAAAAGCGGCTTCCTTATTGGCTGAAAATAAATACCGCATCAATGAAATCTGTTATATGGTAGGGTTCAACAATCCGTCTTATTTTACTAAATGTTTTCAAAAGCAGTTCGGAATGAAGCCAGGAGAGTTCATAAACAACTCTTCGAAGGATATTTTGCCAGATATATTAGGAAATCAACAATAATTCGCTATTTTTGCAAAAACTAAAAGAAACAAGAGTAAAAAAGCATGAATGTAGCGATTATCAAATACAATGCGGGAAACATCTTCTCGGTAGATTATGCCTTACGCCGGTTAGGAATAGAACCGGTAATCACTTCCGACAAGGAACTCATCCGAAAGGCGGATAAAGTCATCTTTCCGGGAGTAGGTGAAGCCCAAAACACAATGGAATACCTTCGGGCACATCAATTAGACCAATTGATAACCGGTTTAAAACAACCCGTGCTGGGTATTTGCCTGGGCATGCAATTGATGTGCCGGCATTCGGAAGAAGGCGATGTCCCGTGTTTGGGCATCTTCGATACCGATGTCAAACGTTTCCAGCCAGCCCGGCATGAAGACAAAGTACCCCACATGGGATGGAACACCATCCAATGTACCGACAAGGAACTATTCAAGGGCTTCGGCAAAGACGAGTTTGTCTATTTCGTCCATAGCTATTATGTTCCGCTAAACGATTTTACGGCTGCACAGACCGATTACATTCTGCCTTTCAGCTCTGCCCTGCATAAAGACAATTTCTATGCCACTCAGTTCCATCCTGAAAAGAGCGGAAAGACCGGCGAACGTATATTACAGAACTTTTTAAATTTAGCATACTGACATGATAGAGCTTATCCCTGCCATCGACATTATAGACGGAAAATGTGTACGCTTGTCACAAGGAAACTACGATTCAAAGAAAGTCTACAACGAAAATCCGTTAGAGGTTGCCAAAGAGTTTGAAGCATACGGCATCCGGAGACTTCATGTAGTCGACTTAGACGGAGCGGCATCCCAACATGTAGTCAATTACCGCACCTTGGAACAGATAGCCACCCAAACCTCGCTTATCATTGATTTCGGCGGAGGCATCAAGACTTCGGGCGACATTGAAATAGCGTTCGATAGCGGTGCCGAAATGATAACATTGGGAAGTGTGGCGGTAAAACATCCGGAATTATTCGATGAATGGCTACAAACTTACGGGAACGAGAAAATTATCTTAGGCGCGGACGTTAAGGATAACCGCATCGCTATCAACGGATGGAAAGAAGAAAGCCCGCAGGAACTGATGCCTTTCCTAAACCAACATATAAATAAAGGTGTAACGAAAGTGCTCTGTACGGACATCAGCCGCGACGGGATGCTGAAAGGACCTGCACTCGATTTATATCGCAGCATCATGGAAGCCCATCCCGAACTGCACCTGATAGCCAGCGGAGGCATCAGCGGCATGGAAGATATCCTGAAACTGGACGAAGCTGGCATTCCAGCCGTGGTATTCGGGAAAGCGATTTATGAAGGACGGATTTCTCTAAAAGAGTTAAGCCGCTATATAATATAATAAGGAGACACGACATGTTAGCAAAACGCATCATACCTTGCCTGGATATCAAAAACGGGCAGACCGTAAAAGGCACTAATTTCGTCAACTTGCGCGAAGCGGGAGACCCGGTAGAATTAGGTCAACTATATAGTGACCAGGGTGCAGACGAACTGGTTTACTTGGACATTACAGCCAGCCACGAAGGACGGAAAACATTCACCGACTTGGTAAAACGCATCGCCGCATGCATCAATATCCCGTTTACCGTAGGCGGAGGCATTCACGAACTAAGCGATGTAGAACGCCTGTTAGGTGCCGGAGCTGATAAAGTCTCGGTTAACTCTTCCGCTATCCGAAACCCGCAACTCATCGATGACATTGCCCGCCATTTCGGTTCGCAAGTGTGTGTCGTGGCGATTGATGCCCGCCAGACCTCGGAAGGCTGGAAATGCTATTTGAACGGCGGACGAATCGAGACCGACAAGACCTTATTCGATTGGGCACACGAGGCTAACGAACGAGGTGCCGGAGAAATACTCTTCACCAGCATGAACCATGATGGAGTAAAAAACGGCTATGCCAATGAAGCCTTGGCTACCCTTAGCGATAAACTGACCATCCCGATTATTGCTTCGGGAGGCGCCGGAAACAAACAACATTTTAAAGACGCTTTCGAGATAGGAAAAGCCGATGCGGCATTAGCGGCAAGCGTATTCCACTTCGGCGAAATACCCATACCGGAACTAAAGGCTTACCTCCATGCAGAAGGCATTAACGTGAGAATTTAATTGATTAGATATAACCTAATGATGAACATTACCAAAAACAAGAAAGACCATGCAACCCGATTTTGATAAAATGGACGGATTAGTCCCTGCTATTATCCAAGACAGCTATACCCAAAAAGTGCTTATGCTTGGATTTATGAACAAAGAAGCTTACGAAAAGACCCTGGAAACAGGTAAAGTTACATTTTATAGCCGAACCAAACAACGCTTATGGACCAAAGGAGAAACCAGCGGAAATTTCCTCGAAGTGATATCCGTCAAGAACGATTGCGACAATGATACGTTGCTGATCCAAGTACACCCTACAGGTCCCGTATGCCACACAGGCACAGACACTTGCTGGGGAGAAAAGAACGAGCAGGACATCATGTTCCTGAAAGAACTGCAAGACTTTATCGACAAGCGTCATGAAGAAATGCCCGAAAAGTCATACACCACAAGCCTGTTCAAGTCCGGTGTCAATAAAATGGCACAGAAAGTAGGCGAAGAAGCTGTAGAAACCATTATCGAAGCCTGCAACGGTACGGACGAACGCCTGATTTACGAAGGTGCCGACTTGCTATACCACCTCATCGTATTGCTCACCTCGAAAGGGTACCGCATCGAAGACTTGGCACGGGAATTGAAAGAACGCCATAGCGAAAGCTGGAAAAAACATTGACGCATGATGAACGAAGAACCGCTTATCCTATATAAAGGAGTAGAAATCAACCAACAAGCACTCTGCATCCTGCACGATGTAGACTTCGAACTGCATAAAGGCGAATTCGTGTACATCATCGGCAAAGTGGGAAGCGGGAAATCTACCTTCCTGAAAACCATTTACGGAGAATTGGACATAGCCGAAGGAGAAGCCAATGTATTAGGCTATAACGTCAAAAAGCTGAAGCAAAAGCAAATCTCTGAACTGCGCCGCAAGTTGGGTATCGTATTCCAAGACTTCCAACTATTAATCGACCGGAGTGTACACGATAATCTGGAGTTCGTGTTGCGGGCTACAGGCTGGAAGCAAAAAAGCGAAATCGAAAACCGGATAGAAGAAGTGCTCAGGCTGGTAGGCATGGAAAACAAAGGCTATAAAATGCCCAATGAATTATCGGGAGGCGAACAGCAACGCATCGTCATAGCCCGTGCCATTCTGAACAAGCCGGATATCATCTTAGCAGATGAGCCTACCGGAAACCTGGATGTGGAAACCGGAAGGAACATCGTAGAGCTCTTGAAAGAAATATGCAAGCAAGGCTCAGCCATCGTCATGACGACACACAACCTGAACCTGCTTTCAGAATATCCGGGCATCGTTTACCGTTGCGAACAACATCAATTGCAACGGATAGGCGAATCCTAAAAAACACAAAGAGACAGAGATTTAATCCGCAAAGCATAAAAAAAACGTAAAATATTCGTATCTTTGCGGCGAATATTAAAGAAAAGTATTTATAACAGAACATTTTAAAGAATTCGAAAATGAAAGTTTTAAAGTTTGGAGGAACATCGGTCGGCTCTGCACAACGAATGAAAGATGTTGCCAAATTAATTACCGATGGCGAACAGAAACTTGTTGTTTTGTCTGCCATGTCGGGCACAACCAACACATTGGTTGAAATTTCGGATTATCTGTACAAGAAAAATCCTGAAGGTGCGAATGAAATCATCAATAGGCTGGAAAGCAAATACAAACAGCACATCGATGAACTTTATTCTACTGAAGAGTATAAACAGAAAACGCTGGAATTTGTCAAGTCGGTATTCGACTACATCCGGTCGTTTACAAAAGATATATTTACTTTATTCGAAGAAAAAGTGATTCTCGCACAAGGTGAAATCATTTCAACAAACATGGTTACCAATTACTTGTGTGAACAAGGAGTAAAGGCTTATCTGATTCCGGCACTCGACTTCATGCGTACCGACAAGAACAGCGAGCCAGACCTGAATTACATCCGCGAGAAATTGAAAGCTCAACTCGAAGCACATCCGGGACAAGAAATTTACATCACTCAAGGATTCATCTGCCGCAATGCATACGGCGAAATCGATAACCTGCAACGAGGCGGAAGCGATTATACTGCTTCACTTATCGGAGCAGCCGTCAATGCGTCTGAAATACAAATATGGACCGATATCGACGGTATGCACGATAACGACCCGCGTGTAGTCGACAAGACTTCTCCGGTACGCCAACTCCATTTCGAAGAAGCTGCAGAACTGGCATATTTCGGTGCTAAAATCCTGCACCCGACATGCATCCAGCCCGCAAAATACGCCAACATTCCTGTACGCTTGCTAAATACCATGGAACCGACTGCTCCCGGCACCTTGATTTCAAATGATACCGAAAAAGGGAAAATCAAGGCTGTAGCTGCCAAAGACAACATTACAGCTATTAAAATCAAGTCGAGCCGCATGCTGTTGGCTCACGGATTCCTGCGTAAGGTATTCGAGATATTCGAAAGCTACCAAACATCCATCGATATGGTCTGCACTTCGGAAGTAGGTGTATCAATGTCGATAGACAATACCAAACACCTGAACGAAATTGTCAACGACCTGAAGAAATACGGCACCGTAACCGTTGACCACGATATGTGTATCGTTTGTGTCGTAGGTGATTTAGAATGGGAAAACGTAGGCTTCGAAGCCAAAGCACTCGATGCCATGCGCGACATCCCCGTACGTATGATTTCATTCGGAGGCAGCAACTATAACATTTCTTTCTTGATTCGCGAAGCCGACAAGAAGAAAGCATTGCAATCACTGAGTGACACGCTGTTTAACAACAAAGCATAAACGAGACAATCTATGCAAACGAAAGCGGATGGTACGGTTGTTGCACAAAACCGCATCATCCGCTTTTTTGTTTCACCAATACCAAATACAAAACTCTACCATTATGAAAGGGACTTTTCCAATAAACAAATTCCGTGAGATAGAAACCCCATTCTATTATTACAATGCCGACCTGTTGCGCGAAACTTTGCAAACCATCCGCACCGAAGCAGGCAAGTACAACAAATTCTGCGTACACTATGCCATTAAAGCCAATGCCAATCCTAAAATCTTGGGAATCATCCGCGAAAGCGGATTAGGCGTGGATTGCGTCAGCGGAGGTGAAATAGAAGCAGCTATCAAAGCCGGATTCCCAGCCAGCAAGATTGTATTTGCAGGCGTAGGAAAAACCGATAAGGAAATCAATTTAGCACTTGACCACGACATTTTCTGCTTCAATGTAGAATCGATACCCGAACTGGAAGTCATCAACGAACTGGCATCAGCCAAAAGCAAAATCGCACGCATCGCCTTCCGCATCAATCCCGATGTAGGCGCACATACACATGCCAACATCACGACCGGACTTGCAGAAAACAAATTCGGCATCAGCATGCAGGATATGGACAAAGTGATAGATTGTGCCTTGGGAATGAATCATGTAAAATTCGTAGGGCTGCACTTCCACATCGGTTCCCAAATATTAGACATGGGAGACTTTATCGCATTATGCAACCGGGTAAACGAATTGCAAGAAAAGCTCTATGCACGCCAAATCATCGTGGAGCACATCAATGTAGGCGGAGGATTGGGCATCGACTACGCACACCCCAACCGCCAGCCTATTCCCAATTTTGCCGAGTATTTCGCTACTTACCACAAACATTTGAGACTTCGCCCGCAACAAACCTTGCACTTCGAATTAGGGCGTGCCGTAGTAGGACAATGCGGAAGCCTCATCACACGGGTGACTTACGTGAAACAAGGCACTAACAAACAATTCGCCATCGTAGATGCAGGCATGACCGACCTTATCCGCCCTGCCCTCTACCAAGCTTATCACAAAATAGAAAACATCTCATCCGAAGAACCGGTAGAAGCATACGATGTGGTAGGCCCCATCTGCGAATCGTCTGACGTATTCGGCAAAGCCATTGATTTAAACAAAGTACATAGAGGAGATTTCCTTGCCCTCCGTTCAGCCGGAGCCTACGGGGAAATCATGGCATCACAATATAATTGCCGTCAGCTCCCCAAAGCTTATACATCGGATGAACTAGGATAAAATTCATTTATGATTTACGAAGAGGGTGTGTCAAAATAAAAATTAGCTTTTTGATACACCCTCTTCATTTTACTATGCGTATGATAAACTTTACCGCAAAGGCTTCAATTTGATAATTTCTCCCAATTCCGGAATAATGACAGGCATATTACGTTTCTTTGCCTCCATTCCAAATACATGAGGAGGGTCAAACAGAGGTTCGTCCGATAAATCAAATGTTCCATAATGCATGGGAATAGTCATACAAGCATGCATATCCGCTGAAGCAGTCAATGCATCGTATGGCGAGATATGATTCGGCTTCATAAACCAACGGGGCTTATAAGCACCTATGCCTACCATACAATAATCAATATGCGGAAATAATTCGGGCAACTCACCAAAATGTTGCGCATACCCCGTATCCCCGCTGTTATAAATTACGATTCCGCCCGCTTCAATCATAAAAGACCCCCAAAGCCGCATGCCTCCGTCATTCACCCCTCGCTTACTCCAATGCTGGGCAGGAAGGAATGTCAACCGCACTCCGTCAGCCTCATATTGCTGATACCAAGCTGCTTCTATTACTTCCATTGCCGGAAACCAACTCTGAATCAACGTGCCCGTATTAATGCCGCAAAACAATTTCATCTGCGGATTATCCGCAAACAGACGCGCCACACTTGGCTTGTCCAAATGGTCGAAATGGTCATGACTGATAAGCAGGTAATCAATATTCTTAAAAATAGAAACATTGGCAGGGAACTGGCTCCGGCGTTTCACGAAAGGAATGCTTCCATATACCGGGTCAATCATAAACCGCTTCCCTCCCAATTGCAAGAAAAACGAATTATGCCCCAACCAAATCAAAGAATTGCCCACTACTGCATCCAACGAACGCAAGAAATTCACTTTCGGCTCCCATTTGATAGTCCGTTTTTCCTTTCGTTGCGGATTAGGAGACAAACGCCATTTCAACACACTGCCCATTCCTGGACGCCAACGATGCTGCCGGTTAAAGAACTTTCCTCCCACCGTAGGATTGCCACGCCAACGCGGATTAACCGTGTGCAGCCGTTCGTTTTTACGAAATGTAATACGTTCTCCCATAGGCTTATATTTTTAAGTTAACGAAAACTCACAAACTTTTGTCAACAACACAAGTCTACTTCTCCAACAGGTCTTTCAGAAAAGCATCCAGTTCTTCGTCCAGACCTTTCAGCAATTCATCATTTAAGAACAATGTTTCATCATCGTCTACCAACAACAAATCTGCTACAGACTCCTTTTCGTCATCTATCAAGACAAACGAATAAGGCTTCATCAGCGCAATCTTGTCCAGCAATCCTTGTTCTTTCAATGTTACCACTTCCTTCCGAAGCAACGGCTCGACTACTGTATAGAAATCGTCTCCTTCATAATTCACCCATTCATTGACCACCGTGCGTGCCAATATCGCATCGTCATCATCAGAAATAACCACTTCGCCAGTCTCCTGATTCGGATGCAAATGAATGTCTGTCAGCACCGATTCCTCACCCGTGCCGGTATATCTTTTAAGTGCTTCTTTTAGTGCTGAAGCAATAGCAACATGCGATTGTTCACTAATATCCATCATTTTTCCTTTTTAAACTTGACCAAATGTACAAAAAAAATCAGTCATAACAACATTATTCCGGCAAATTGTTTCCAAAACGCCTCATCTGAATCTGCAAATGAGGAAAATCCTTCATTCTTTCCTCCAACTTCAAGACATAATATTTATAAATCATTTCCTCATCCGAATTAGGCTCTACCCGTTTTTGGGCTTCATCCAACCACTTCCGGGCTTCTTCCAAATTGCCTAACATTTCAGAAGCCAAAGCCAAATTCAGTGCGGCACGCGCCTTTACCTTATCCGACTTGCGATGCTCGAAAAGAGAAAGCCACAATTCTTTCGCACCTGCCCAATCGCCTTCTCTAATACATACAGCCGCATCACGCATCTCTACACAACCACCCGTATAATATACCCGGTCGGTATGTTCCCAATAAGGAGCCAACTGACGCGCCAACAAATGAGCAGAAAACTCCGCTACCTGTTCCAACAAAAACTTATCCGAAGGCATACGGTCCAAATCCCAATCCAAACTATCCGTCGGAGCAACCACACGGACGGGACGTTCACGCACAGGCGAATAAATGCTTAAAACCGGAGTCACCTGTGTCAGCACCATGGGCCAAGGTTCCGAAATGCCCGGATAATGAATTTCCTTTTTTACATTCTGCACAAAAACACGGTCAAGTGAAAACAACATGTCCACTCCCAAATCTTGAATCAATCTACCAATTTCTTCTTTCGATAACGAACGGATTTCCGTATCGTCTGACGCAGTTTTCCCGTTCAACGCAGAATCGCAAATAATCACTTGACTAAAATAATCAGCATCTGCCAATGCGCCAGCCAATGCCTCCGCCGTCTGCTTTCCGTCGCCATTCAAACTCCCTAAGGTAGCCATACCTCTTTTAGCCTCCGGTATCGAAGGCATATTGTTGACTACAGCCACGCTTCTTACCCCTTCCGGCAAACTGACTTCCGCCGGACAAAGCTGGTCGAAACCGATCGTCTGCACCGAAACACACGACATCATCCCCCATGCAGCCAACAATACATATAAAACACGTATCTTCATATCATAATCCTTTTCTATACGAAGCAAAGATAAAGAGAAAAAGTGAAAATACATTCATCCGACACCAATTTATCACAAAATCATGCATGAAAAAAGAAGAAATCAGATAATGACAAAAAGGCAGGCAAGCACTGACAAAAATGCATATAGGTTCATCGCCCGATGCAGCAGGGTGCATCAGCCAACGCATCCTGCTGCATCGGCTTACAAAGCCGGGTGCGATAAAAAACATTCTCTATTGATTTTGGAAAAACACTTTCGAAAATTCAGAATAAAAAAAAGAAAAAGGACACCATACTGATTATCAAGCTGGTATCCTTTCAATTCTAGTACACCCGTGGGGAGTCGAACCCCAATCGTCGGAACCGGAATCCGATATTCTATCCATTGAACTACGGGTGCATTTCCGATTTGCGGCACAAAAATACAATTATTCTTTTATCTATCCTAATGATTCAGCCAAAAAATTATTTGAATGTTAGCAATCAATCACCAAATCCATATCTTCTCCTTATCCTTTCTGCATGGGTTATTTGAATATCATTTTTCCGATGAAAGCTTTTTGATGTTTACATTCTGATAATATTTTTCAATTATCTATTGCACTTTTACAAAATATTCCTACCTTTGCATAACTTTATAAATAACTAATAACGAAAAAGCAATGAGCTATCTAATAAAACCTGTAAATTACAAACCCTTACTCGATATGAAACAAACCGAGTTGGGCATCAAACAAATCAAGGAATTTTTCCAGCAAAACCTATCATCAGAACTGCGTTTACGAAGAGTGACCGCTCCGCTTTTTGTATTGAAAGGAATGGGTATCAATGATGACCTGAACGGTGTAGAACGGCCGGTTACTTTCCCTATCAAAGACCTTGCCGACCAACAGGCGGAAGTGGTACATTCGCTTGCCAAATGGAAACGGGTCACCCTCGCCGATTATCACATCGAGCCGGGCTATGGCATCTATACAGACATGAATGCCATCCGTGCCGACGAGGAACTGGGCAACCTGCATTCCTTATATGTAGACCAATGGGACTGGGAACGGGTTATCACCCCCGAACAACGTAACGTAGAATTCCTGAAAAGCATCGTAACCCGCATCTATGCCGCTATGCGCCGCACGGAATACATGATATGTGAAGCCTATCCGCAAATCACTTCTTTCCTTGCCCATGACATCCACTTCATCCATGCTCAGGAATTGCTGGATATGTATCCGGACAAGACCCCTAAAGAACGCGAAAACCTCATTACTGAGAAATACGGCTCGGTATTTATCATCGGCATCGGATGTAAACTGAGTGACGGTATTCCGCATGACTTACGTGCACCAGACTATGATGACTATACGACTATTGACCCCAAAACCGGATTGCCCGGTCTGAACGGCGACTTATTGGTATGGAACAGTGTATTGGGACGTGCGCTTGAATTGTCTTCGATGGGTATCCGTGTAGACCAAGACGCCATGATGAAGCAATTGAGACTGACAGGCAAAGAAGAACGCACCCGGCTTTATTTCCACAAACGCTTGTTAGAAGGCTCACTTCCGTTAAGTATCGGCGGAGGTATCGGCCAGTCGCGTTTGTGTATGTTATACTTACGCAAAGCACACATCGGCGAAATCCAAGCCAGCATTTGGCCCGAAGAAATGCGGAAAGAATGCGCGGAATTGGGAATGCAGTTGATATAATTCGTCAAACGCAGAGACGCAAAAACGCAAAGGAACTATTTTTTAGAGAAGGCAAAGACCACAAAGCCAAATACATTTCTGCAAATCTGGCATTCTCTCTAAAATCAAAGCTCAGCGTTTTTGCGCCTCTGCGTTTTAATTAAAAAAACAAACGACTATGAATGTACAAATAGAAGAATCGTGGAAACAAGTACTGGCTCCCGAATTCGAAAAAGACTATTTTGTCCGACTAACTGATTTTGTGCGGCAAGAATACCGCGCTACTACAATTTATCCTCCCGGAAGACTGATATTCAATGCATTCAATCTTTGTCCTTTCGATAAGGTAAAAGTAGTCATCATCGGGCAAGACCCTTATCACGGACCGGGACAGGCACACGGACTTTGTTTTTCGGTAAACGATGGAGTCGCATTTCCACCTTCTTTGCAAAACATCTTCAAGGAAATACACGATGATTTAGGCACTCCAATTCCTGCCAGCGGAAATCTGACACGTTGGGCAGAACAAGGTGTACTGCTCCTGAATGCGACCCTTACAGTACGGGCACATCAGGCAGGCTCACATCAAAACAAAGGGTGGGAAGAATTTACCGATGCAGCAATTCGTGCCTTAGCAGAGCACCGCGAACATTTGGTATTTATCCTATGGGGGTCGTATGCACAAAAGAAAGGGGCTTTTATTGACCGAAATAAGCATTTAGTATTGACTTCGGTACACCCTTCTCCCCTTTCTGCCTATCACGGATTTTTCGGCAACAAGCATTTCAGCCGTACCAATGAATATCTTATCCAGCACGGGGAAACACCGATTCAATGGTGATTTTTTTCAATGAACAGTTAAATAGTTAATAATGAATAGTTAACAATTAACAACGGCAAATGTCAACAGAAGCACATCCGCTATTAATCATTCATTGTTAACTATTCATTATTAACTATTAACTACATCAGTACCACGTAACCTGACTACCCGTATTGCTTCGTTGGTCCCACTTCAAAGCATCGGTCAACATACTCGAATTGGCACGAATAGAGAAATTATAGGAAGTAAACGGACCGAATACCAAACCGCAACTCATATTAAAACAGTGCAAATCGCGCGTAATATTCACCGTAGTCATAGACATCTCTTTCGATGTAAAATCATAACCGCTTGAATACGTAATGTTCCACCGGCTTCCGATTTTCACATTTCCTGAAATATTCAACGAATGTGTAAGTGCATACGGATAACGCATTTTCTTGATATTAATCTTCGCACTGGTGTTTTCACGGATACTATAACTATAACTCAAGCTCAAGCTCCATGGCATATTAAAGGCAAGATAACCGTCTGAATCAAGGGTCGCATCCTCGGTTTTCCGATTAGGCGAAGGCTGTTCGTTAGCCGTACTTTCATCATCTTCATCCTCTTCTTCTGAATCTCCCTTCTTATCTTTATCCTTGTCTTTATCATCCCCTTTCCCGAATAATTTCTTAAACGTATCATTATTCAAGGTATATGAGAACGAACCGCTATATCCTTGGAAACGCCCGAAACGTCCGTATGACCATTCGGTCCGGTCGCTTGTCACAACTCTACCATTCTCGTCAAACTTATAAGCATAGGTAGCAAATGTGGCATTCATATTAAAAGTATAACTTTTGGTCAGCTTCAAACGGGCACTCATCGTCAAGTTGCTCCATCGCTTTTGGGCAATATCATACGACAAGTTTGCACTCAAATCATCAATCAAACTGATTTTCTTATACCCCGTCGTATCTTTATCCGAAGCCATTTTCATTTCCAAATTATTCTTCAGAGAGAAAGCAACGGTCTGAGAAGTCCCTTTACCCGGCACACCGTAAGGCATTCCTTCAAACGGCGAATACTCAGTCATGCGCACTTCACCATTTTCATCTGTATAAGTATAAGTTTCATAATAGCCGAATTTCGACTTGCCGAAGTCTGGCGTATAAGTATAACTCACACTTGGCGTAACAACGTGACGGATAGTTATATCCTTACTTTTCCAAAACAAAGGCTTATACATACCATATAGCTTTGTGTTCATTGATACCGCCATATTATAATCATACACGCGATGGAAACCATTAATAGTATCACGCACTTCTTCATGCGCCAATTCGTCGTAATTGCGCATGATTTTTTTCGTATACCAACGCTCTGTATAATTAAACGAAGGTGTAATGTTGATATACTTAAATAAGGTAAAGTTTGCCTCAACCGGAATATTATGACGCATACCTGTCTCCCACTGCGATAACGGAGTCTTAAACAGAAGGTTATCTTTTGTATTGACACTATTGGTCAATGCACCCGTATATTGGAAAGAGATTTTCTCATACCAACGTTCATTACCGGCTGCTTTTTTCCGCTTAAAGGGATAGATACGGCTCAACGAAATGTTTACATCAGGAAGAGTCATATTCAATGAAGAATCCCGCGTATTCTGCGTAATATTAAACGTACTCGAAATATTCAATCCGATTTCAGGGAAATTACGCGAATAACTGATACTAGACGCTTTCGTATTGTTGCTATACGAAGAAGGGTCGTACAACGTACTCAAACTCGAACGGTCATAGCTACTGGTCGCAAAATTCACACTTGCCGAGAACGAACTGTTCGGATTCGCTTTGGCATCCTGACGATGACTCCACTGGATACGGAAGTCTTTCGACACGGCATAATCGGGCATATTTTTTTCTCCTGTCTTTGTTACCAAATAACTCGCATTAAAATAGCCACTATATTTATACCGCTTGTTATAATTCGAAGCGACAGAAAGCCCCCATGAACCTTTCGTATAAATTTCACCCAACAATTTTAAGTCCATTTTATCGCTAATGGCAAAATAATATCCTCCGTCACGCAAATAGAAACCACGGTTCATTTCATCCCCGTATGTCGGCATAATAAATCCCGAAGAATAACTGCTATTGAAAGGGAAAAAGCCGAACGGAATAGCCAAAGGCAGAGGCACATCTTCTACCACCAGCTGTGCCGGACCAAAAACCACATCCTTTTTAGGACGCACTTTCGCCATCGAAAGTTTCAAATAGAAATGCGGATGATCAGCATCACAAGTCGTATAGGTTCCGTTCGTCATATAAATTTCATTATCTGGACCTTTTTTCGCATTCACACTGGTCACATATCCTTCCCCTTGTTGGGTAATAATATCGTTAATGAAACCTTTCTTGGTCTTGAAATTATAGCGCATGGTTTTCGACTCGTATGGTGTTTCTCCATCTTTGAATATCGGAGTACCCGAACTGACACCTGCCGTATCCACTACGCCTTCAGCAAATACCGTACTGCTATCCATATTCATGGAAATCTTAGCTGAAGTCAGTTCGATATTCTGATAATTCACTTTTCCGTTACCATACAAATGAGCATACCCTCCCTTGGTAAAGACAATCGAATCACTCGCTTCATAAATTACCGGGGCATCCAACGGCTGTTTATCCGTACTGTCTGAAGCCAACGAATCAGCCATAAGACTATCTGTCGCTAACGAATCGAGCAACAACGAATCTGATTGTAGAGAATCTGTACGAAGTTCTGCATTGTTTCTTCTCGCCCGTTTCCCCTTTACACGCTGAGCCTCAGCATATAACGAAAAACAACAGCTCATAAAAAACAAAGACAAGAACAAATATGTAGTTTTCTTAAATGACGTCATTCATTCTTTTTTTACACAATGCGCTGCAAAAGTAAGCATTCTCCCGTAAATAAACGCAGATGCTTCTGTTTTTAATGTATTTTTAAGACTATAAAAACAACTTGCACCAGCGGTCGAAACGCTGCACGCCGTTGCCGCCATGCTTTTCTACACTCTTCCGTGCCTTCTCAAGACTCTTTTCTTTATCCAATTTGGTTTTCGAGAAAAACTTGTCGGCAAAGCAAATAATCTCTTCTTCCAAACTGACCGGAAGCATATCCCGATGCGGAACAGGCAGGTTCTGTTCTTCGATATCCTGCAACGAAAGCCCGGCTCCTGTATGCCGTTCGCATACCAAAGCATGGCGCGGAAAGCCTTCTTTCCTCACCAAATCCGCCCCCAAATAGCCATGGCAAATATACGGATGAGTGCCGAAACACTGGATATCCGGCGCATCGGTCAGGAAAATACCAATATCGTGCAGCATCGCAGCCTCTTCGATAAAATTCAGGTCCAAATCCAGCTCGGGATGTTTCTTAGCCAAAGCAAATGCCTTGTCCGTAACCGAACGGCTATGTACCAACAAAATATGTTTCAACTCATTCTCTTCTGGATAGAATTTATCAATCAATGTCAATGGATTCATACCTTATTTATATTATAACGATTTATTTTCCTCTTTTCTCTAATTCCAATAAAAACTTCTTGGCTTCAAGTCCGCCTCCATATCCCGTCAACGAATAATCGCTTCCGATAATCCGATGGCAAGGAATAAATAGAGAAATGGCATTGGCACCGTTCGCATTGGCTACGGCACGCACAGCTTTAGGTTGCCCAATACGCTCTGCCAATTCACCGTAAGAACAAGTCTTGCCGTACGGAATCTCTTGCAAAGCGTCCCACACCTGTTTCTGAAAATCAGTTCCTACGGTCAATAAAGGCACATCAAAGCTCTTCCGTTCCAACCGGAAATAAGCATCTAACTGTTCCATAGCTTCCTGAATCACATCCGACATGCCTTCTTCATAATCCGCCTTCAACCCAGCCCGCAACCTCCTGTCCACCCTGCCCAGATGTTTTTCAATAGTCCAATTGCAAAGGCAAAGTTTATCCTCGAAAGACCCTAACACCAAATCCCCGCAAGGAGACAAATAGGATTGTATTCGAATTTTCTTCTCTTTTAGCATAACTCTTTCAATTGACTTTAGCCGGTTTGATATCCGGAAGAAATACGGCAATCACGCCCAACAGAGGCAATAACGTGCTGACAGTAAAAATAAACTCAATACTGGTCTTATCGGCAAGCCAACCAAAGAATGCCGAACCGATACCTCCCAAGCCGAACATCAATCCGAAGAAAACACCCGACACCATACCGACTTTATCAGGCTTCAAGTCGGTAGCATAAACCAAAATAGCTGAAAACGCCGATGCGATAATCAAGCCGCTCAGTATTGCCATGACAAGCGTCCAAAACAGATTGAGGTAAGGAAGTGCCAACGTAAAGGGTGCGGCACCCAAAATAGAGAACAAGATAACATACTTCCGTCCATAACGGTCTCCGAAATAGCCTCCTAATAACGTCCCTGCCGCCAATGCCGCCAAAAAAGCAAACAGACAGAATTGAGACGCTTGCACCGTAACTCCGAACTTTTCTATCAAATAGAAGGTAAAATAGCTCGTCATACACGATGTAAAGAAGTATTTCGAGAAAAGCATAATCACCAAAATGCCCATAGCCTTACGGATAGTCGATTCAGACAAGCCATGCGCAGCCGTCCGTACGGTACGGTGGAACTCTTTCATCCGGATAAGCAACAAACTATACCAATAGCCTACCCGCACTAAAATCATCGCAGCAAGCAGGGCAGCCGTAGCAAACCATCCCACCGCATGTTGCCCGTAAGGAATGATTATCAACGCGGCAAGCAACGGACCGATAGCGCTTCCACCGTTTCCGCCTACCTGAAAAATAGACTGTGCCAAGCTTTTCTTTCCGCCCGAAGCCATTTGCGCCACACGCGAAGCTTCCGGATGGAACACCGAAGAACCACAACCGATAACCGCTACCGACAATAAGATAACCCAATAATTCGGGGCAAAAGCCAATATTAACAGCCCTACCAACGTAAATCCCATGCCCATAGCCAATGAATAAGGCTGCGGATGACGGTCGGCATATTGCCCCACAAAAGGCTGGAAAACCGAAGAAGTCAACTGGAATATCAAGGTAATGACACCGATTTGCGCAAAAGTAAAACCAAAACTGTCTTTCAGCAAGGGATACATGGCAGGGATAACCGACTGGATCATGTCGTTCAGCAAATGACAGAAACCCATAGAAAACAAAATAGCGTATGCAGTACCCTCTCCTACCCGCGGGTGTCCTTTGAGCTTAGTTAAAATGTCCATACTCTTTTCATCTCAGAATTTGCAAGTGCAAAAGTACGCTTTTCCAACCAACAGACAAACAAAAAGAAACAGAATTATTCCGTAATTCTGCAAAAGGAATATTCGCCATCAAAAACTGAAAATGTTATTTCGGCTCGGCGATTATGCAATAGTATTCTTCATGAAGGTCATCTTCCGTGAAGTGAAGAAGTGCTACACGCGTAGTCTCATTACCATAAGTTTCTATGATACTTGCATCTTCTGGTAATGTTTTAAAGTCAGCAGCCGTCTCAAAAGTTTTATATCCCAAATGTTTTTCTAATAACCAGCGCAGTCCGTTTTCTTGCCTTTTCAGATTCTCTGCATCAGTAGAATGGGAATCTGCGGCTACTCTGATTTTCACGAAAGGGGTGTTGTTCCGTAGTTGGGTGTTGGTCAACAGGAACTCATAACGGGTGTCAAGTACACAATAAATGAGATTGGTTTGTGGATTGGCAAGCGTAATGCCTCCGTCTTTCCAATCAATCCCAAGAAAATCCCTTTCACGCATGAGTTGTTCTATCTGAAATGCATACTTCACTTCACCGTCTTTGTATCCTTTGAGAACTATCTGGAAGTCGTTTTTCTCAAAGAAATAGGAACTCCATTGTGACGTGAACTTTTCGAACGTACCCCTCTCATCCGTTTTCATTTGATAGACACAATAGGTAGCGGGCATAATCGGAGTTGACATCACAATCGAATCATAGTGGTGCAGAAACTCGGGATAGCCAAATGGAGTATATCTGTCCTGATGGTCCAATATTCTAAATGTCAAGAAATCAAAAGGCGCCGCCAACGGCGTATCCAAATTCATAAACGGATTCAGCTGCACCATTTTAAGCTTGAACTTCGCTTCTTCAGGCCACTCTTCAGGTGAGGCAGGAGTGTCGGGTTGCATATCGCTTATTACCTCAAGCAACCGATATGTATAATCCGCTCCATCCTGCGGCGGATTGGCAAGAGTGGTTTTGCGCACCTTCAACTCATAGGCATGTCCTTGCACGTATTCAAAGCCTTCGATACTACCCATAACGAGCGGTTGCCATTCCGTTGCAGATTGTTCCTTTACCAGCATGTGTTCCACCGGAGTATCACTACCCCATACAGGTTCATAAACAGTTTTTTCGGATACCTGTATGATTATATCTACATAGGTATCATTCGATGTATCGTCATTGTCACAACCGACCCATATAAAACTTAAGGCTGTCAATAAAACGAGAGAAAGATTTTTGATAGTCATAGCTTGTCCTATTTAAAAGTTTTTGAAATTTGTTCGCCAACGCGTTTAAGAGCACCTTTAATATCGGCATTCGGGCTAATGCCAAACGTAGTATAAGCACCTTGACAAGACACTAAGGGACGGTCGCTATCGAAGTCAATAAAGTTGACGGTGATAACGGTTTCTTCCTGACTTACAGCAACGCCGAAAGTTGCAAGCAACAATGCCGATTGTTCATTCCGTGTCAATTCGTTAATACGATATTGGTTTATCAATGCTAATCCTGATTGTTCAACTGCATCATATAGCTGTATCTGATATTGCATAAGTTCAGGAGGAATTCTATATGTATCATTATCTATGATTGCTACATATTTATACTTAGACAAATTAGCACCTTGCGAGACAACAGATTTGGATGTAGTACAATTCGTTAGAAACATCAGCAGAAAAATGCCGATGAACACAGAGAGCATTCTTAAATATTTTTTCATTCTCATCGTTATAAAATTCTCATTGACTCCCTAAGAACGTTAATTTAGATGTTACAGGAAACGTGAGCCAACTATGCTACGTCTTTACTTGAAGGTCGTAGGAAACCTTGGATACAGATGTA
>ULTX01056971.1_pt1 | contig 42349 bp, 45 predicted proteins | sample 1958041 | NCBI WGS metagenome assembly ULTX01 (sample SAMEA4835747, study PRJEB28245) | human gut metagenome | biome: gut microbiome; material: fecal sample | place: Denmark | collected 2008
GTTGTGGTGGATACGCCCGAGCCGTTGCTGTAGTTAAGGCTTGTTTCAAACCCCACATCGTGCGAGAATAGGATACCGTCGCCGAACACGCCGTAGCTGATGGAGAAGTTGAAATAAAAACCGTGCGACATTTCTTCGGAAACGGATTTTATATTGCTTTTTTGCCACGAAACCTCGTTAAGACCGCCGTTATGTCCGAGTCGAATGGCGAGCTTACTGAGCTGCTCTGCACCCAAATGGCTGTAAACGCCCCAGCCGAGCTGATTGTACATAAACGGGTTGCCCTCGTTTCCGTCAAGCCAGTTTGCCGCTTTATCTATTTTTACCAAGGGATAATAGTATTTTTTATCTTTGTCTGTTTTATCCGATTCCCTTATGACGGCATGATAGTTCTTGTTATTCATATAACCGTTATACTCATCAACAAAGCCGTTGTAGTCGTCAACGCTCAGCTGTTGATATACCGGCTGCTGCGGAATGGAAAGCGTTATGGCGGTATCTCCCGACCATTTGCCGTTTTCGTCCAGTATCTCATAGGCGTAGATAAATACAGGCGTTCTGGACACAAGCACCGTGTTGTACGCCCGTGCCTTAACCGTCAGGGAATATTCCTTCTGCAGAGCCGTGGAATAGGTTTTGCTCCATTCAAGCGAATAGCCTGCCGAGATGTTCACCTCAACGGGGGCGAGAAGCCCTCCGTAAGAGTAAGACATTCCGACGCTGAAGGAAACATTGTTCGATGAGGACTGCTCCAACTCGAAACTCTCTGTGATTGTATATGCGGTTTCGTTTTCGCCGGAGTCACTCAGCGCGGAGAAATACGGCGCAGCCTGTATGACTGCCTTGACCTCCGGGTCGCTGTAGGCATAGCTTACGCCCTTATATTTGGCTATAACACCGTCCTGGTTTCTGTCGCAGGCGGTGAGAAGTACCTGAGCCGTACAGCCGTAGTAATCACCGTACGCTTCGTTCGGACTCCAGTATGACAATGTCAGGTCAAAGCCGTTTGCCGCCTCATAGCTGTCGCTTGTATCCGGATAGGTTGCGGAAATCATACCCTTGCTGAAGGAATATTTATCCTCGTTACCGGTTTCGGCAGAGGTTACAAACACAATCTGCTCACGTCCTGCATTGTTGCCGTCAAAGTTTCCGACGGCAACCGAGCGGAAGAATTCTGTCTTACCGCCGATCTCGCCCTCAAACCAGAAGTTGTTTGTACTGCCGTTTGAGTTTGTGCGGAAAGAATATTCGTTTGAAGTGAGCTTGTAAAGTTCTCCGGTCTGGGCATTATAGTTGTACAGCGTGCCGTTGATAAAGACGAAATCTGCGGCGCTCGCACCGTTAAAAGCAACAGCCTCTACCGCTAAAGGCGAAACAACTTCTTTAGTTCTGGAACCGGCCTTCGTCCAACCGTTGGAAGCCATCACCTTATATTCGGATTGTACAAAGCCTCTGTTTCCGTTATTAAGGAGCGTTGTATATGCAATTTCGGATGAAGAAGTCGATGCAACAGACCAAGTGATACCAGCGACACTGGCACGTAAGCCCGCAACAAGGATATCTTCATATCCGTCGTTGTTGAAGTCTCCTGCCGTGATGCTGCAGGCGTTCATGCTGTTACTATTAAAAACAACATTATTTCGGACTTCTCCCTCCGGGCAAACATAGAATTTTTCATCGGCGTCGCCGTCCACAAACGAGGAGCCTCCGCCGGAAGAACTACCGCCGGCTTTTCCATATTTAATTTTTACCTGAGGACGATATAGATTCAAATTGCGACTGTTTACATTGTTTATGAAGAAATAGGACAGCACGGCGATGTCATCGATTTGGTCGCCGTTAAAATCGCCCACCACCATGTCTACACCCAGCTTATGAAATCGGTTGTCAAAGGTTGGGCCAGATTTTCCGTATATGCTGTCACCATTTGCCCCTGGGTCCGTGGGACTTCCAACAGTGGTGTGATATAATTTTTTGTAGGAGTCATGAAGCATATCATTGCCGAAGCCGAGTTTTTTGCCTTCTCCCATAATGCTTGTGTTATTTAATAATACAAAGCCGTTGTCGCCGATAAAGGAATATTCATACAGAAAGCAGCCGACATAAGGTTCGTAATCAAAAGTCTGCATCAAACCTGTCGAGCGTTTTGTGTGCGGAACATAGATGATCAGCGTGTCCTTGCCGTCTCCGTCAAAGTCGCCTGCGGTAATGTTCAGATAGGCGTTGGTTTCAAGGTTTAGAGCACGAATAAGGCCTTTGTTGTCAAACATCCAGGTCATTTCGCCGACCCACTGTTTGCCTTTATATTCTCCCGTTCTTGTATCATATATATGAAGATAGACCTGCTGATCCGACTTATTAAGACCTACATAGGCAACATGGTCTCTCCTGCCTGAGCCGAACGGGTCAAAGGAAACGGACTGGACAAACGCATAGTACGTCTGAAGCGCACTGATGTCCATATTGGGCAGAGAGGCATCGGAAGCGGTTCCTTTTTTGGAAATAAAGTTCTTGAGAGACTCCGGGGTTCCTACATCCGCAATTTTGCCTGTTGCGGACGTGCCGTATGTCTCAAAATAAAGCAGTTCGTTTTTTTCAACCATTGCAAAGGGACGGCCGACATTATACCCGTAAGGGTTGGTTGTATTGTCAAAGCCAGCGGGTTTTGTGTTTTTCATCAGAGTATTAGCGGCATCCGATGAAAACTGCGGCTCACTCGGGTCGGCGGCAAAGACCGACAGGGGCAGACATACTGCGATCATTATGACCGACAGCAGCGCGCATAGCGAGCGCTTCAGAATGAGTTTTTTGTACATAGAGAGTCCTCCTTTTCTTTTCACGGGGGAAGATTGTTTTCGGGCGGGGATTTGACGCAGCAAATCATAAAGTATTCTGTTATACTTCCTCTCTTACATTATATCAAATTATGTCGGCCTCTGTCGTGTCGTTTACGCTGTATATCGGTTGTTTACGCTGTAGACGGGGTGAAGCGTGAAATATCTCTTGCAAAACGAGAAAAAAGCCAGTAAAATAATGATGAAAAGTTCGGTGCTCCGAGTTATGAAGTTGAATGGAAAGGAATGAAATTTCGAATATGAAACGCTGCCTGCAGGTTGTTTGTACTGCCGTTTTTATACTGCTTTGTTTGGGGACAATGTGTTTTCTGCAGTTTTTTATTAAGACGGACATGTCGATTCGCTATATTGATTGGCAGTCTTCTGTCAAAATTGAGACAGACGGCTCTGAAAGTTCGTTGGATTATACCGTTGTGCCTCAAACAGGGGAGAGTTTTCGGCTTGAAACTGTTTTTCCGCCGACAGAGGAAAACGGGAATCTGGTGTTTGAAACGGCAGGGTTGGAGCTTACGGTTTGTATCAACGGAGTTGAGGTATGGCACTCCTCGTCCGCTGTCCCTGCAGGGGCAGCGGGACAGACACAGGCAGTAATTCCTATGCCGAGAAATGAAGAATGCCATGTCACAATGACATGTGTAGTTAAAAGTACAACCAGCTTGGTGTTTCCTCCGGCTGCTCGCTTTGTACCGGTAGAATACGATGCGACTGAGAGCTATGCATATGCTAATTTTTACGGAATTCCCGCCGGCGTAACCGCAGCGATTTCACTTCTTGTGGCGGGTATATTTCTTTTGGGAGTTGCACACAAAAAGCCCGACTGGAGTCTGATTCCGCTGCTTCTTGCGGCTGCCGGCCTTACGGCACAGTGGATTACAAAGGGAATGGGCTATTTCTTCCTGAATAACCGGTTGGTCGATTTTCTTATCCGCCGGGAGGTTGGCTTCTTCTTTATACTGTTACTGATTCTCTTTCTTGCAATGAACCGACAGCGGAAATTTTGGAAGTATTTTGGAATCACTACGGCGGTCAGCTTTACTACACTGTTGATTGCTTTCGGAATATCTGCCGCCGTAAATGGGTATCTTGCAGGATATATCGTGCAGATGTTCCGTGATACAGTTGAGCTTGGGCATTATGGGGAACTTTTGTATTGGATTACCGTTTGGCTGACTGCTGTTTGTGCTGTAATTTCTACATATGCAGTGATGTGCGCCTTTGTCACGCAGCGAACGGAAACACAGGCGCTCCGCCTGCACAATCAGCTGATTCTGGACGGATATCGTGCCATCGAAAGCAAAATGAGGGCAAGTGAGGCAATCAGGCATGAGGAAAGACACAGAATTGTTGCCTTGGAGTCGGCTTACAAAAAGGGAGACTATGAAACTCTGGGCAAAATGCTGCAGGATATGAGAGGACAGTGCGAGCACCTGGCGCAAACACACTTTTCCAAAAATTTCGTTGTCAATGCTATTTTGCAGGATGCTGCCTACAGAGCGGCACGGGCGGGAATATCATTTGATGCCACTGCTTCGGTGTCCGCAGAGATTCCGATTTCCGAAAATGAACTGTGCGCGCTGCTTATGAATATGTTGGATAATGCTATAGAGGCGGCCTCGCGCTGCACGGAAAAAAGCTTTATCCGATTCAAGGCAGAGGAACGAAACGGTTTTCTCGCCGTAAAATGTGAGAATTCGTTTATTGAAGAGCCAAAACAGGATAAGAACGGGCAGTATATTTCTACAAAGGATGAAAAGGAAAGTCATGGCTTTGGATTAAAGCTTATGAACGCTGTCGCAGAGAAATATCACAGTATGCTGGATATTTTTATTTCGAATGAAAATGTTTTTACTGTTCAGACCGCTTTAAGAATTCCGAAAAAATAATAAAATCAGCGGGTGTCATTCATTTGAAAATGACACCCGCTGATTTTATTGATTTATATATCGTATAAATGCGCTTTGAAAGGCTTTATAGTATGTACGCCCCACAGGAAGCATATCACCATTTCGAAGCGTTAGGTCCGTCCGTCCGATTTCCTTTACTCTGCTCAGATTCACCAGAAAGCTGTTATGACAACGTGAAAAATGGCCTTTTGGAAGCTGTTTTTCAAACTCGGTAAGAGAAAGATAATAGGTGTTGCTGTTTCCGGAACTTTGATGAATGATTATGTTGTGGTTATAACTTTCTACATAACGTATTTCCGACACGGAGAAATGCAGTATCTTATTACCGATGCTAAGCGTGACTGCTTTGGGTAAGTAATTCAATTTAAGATCCGTACGGATTGCATTTGACAGTGCTTCCCGGCAAATCGGTTTAAGAAGAAAATGAATGGGCTGTACATCATAGCCCTCGGAAAGATAATTGTCGCATGCGGTCACAAATATAATTGAAATACGGTCGTCCTTGCTTCGCAGAGAACGCGCCAGCTCCAGTCCCGTCATGCCGTTCATCTGAATATCCAAGATAAGCAGATTGAACGGTTTCTCGACATCAGAATTCATCCTTTTCTCAAGTTCCGCGGCAGAGGGAAAAGCTGTTATCGCATACGGAATACTTTCTCCGTCCAGCAGCTCCCTGCAGAAAGAATGCAATTGTTCTCTCATGACCGGATCGTCATCACAAACGGCTATTCGGTATGTGTTCATTTTCTCACCCGCAATCACATGCACTCTAATACATTATATCATAAAACCGATCGGAAAACAACCTTAAAAGATTTACAAAAAAGCGAACTTTCAATTGTTATCTTGCCGGAAGGAGTTTTTTCTTCTCAACTATTTAATTTTTACTGAACCATGCATTAGAAGCGTGGTTTTGGTATAGCATAGCGCGTTAAGGCTTGAAAAAATAAAAATTTTGTGCTATAATATACTTGATAATATCCGTACAGAGATACTGAAATATCAGAACAAGATAAAGAGGCAGAACAAAACCGACAAATTATTAAAACCGAAAACTCTCGACGGGAGGTAACCGCCAATGAAACACAATAAGATTACAAGCGCAGAGAAATGACTTTTCCCTTGCGCTTTTTTGTTATTTTTGAATAAATTAACGACGAGAAAAAGAATCACAAAAGAACAACCGACTTGATCCATAACGTATCGTAAGGTTAAAAGCCGCGTGATTGATTATAAACAGACGTCATAAAAAAACAATGACATTTGTTGAATCAGTTTAGTCTGTAAGAAAAAATACAATCAGCGAGGACGGGAAAGATGATACTTGAATTAAAAAATATCGATAAGTCTTTCGGCGAGAAGGAAGTTCTTAAGGGCGTTTCTTTCACGGCAGAGGGCGGCAAAGCGTTCGGACTTCTGGGCAGAAACGGCGCAGGCAAAACGACGTCTATCCGTATTATTATGAATGTGTTTCCCGCAAACGGCGGAGAGGTGCTTCTGGACGGAAAGCCGATTGATTATAACAAAATCGGGCTTGGTTATCTTCCCGAAGAAAGAGGACTTTATCCGAAAAAGCTTGTTATTGACCAGCTTGCATATTTTGCGGAACTGAAAGGGTTGAGTGCAAAAGAGGCAGTCAGGGCAGTTGATTACTGGCTGGACAGGCTCGGTATGACGGAATACCGCAATAAACGGCTTGATACCCTTTCAAAAGGAAACCAACAGAAAATTCAGCTGATAACGGCTCTTGCGCACAATCCGCACATTGTCATTCTTGACGAGCCTTTTTCGGGGCTTGATCCCGTAAATGCCATGCTTCTTAAAGACGTGGTAAAGGAACAGATTTCGCAAGGGAAAATTGTTTTGTTTTCAAGCCACCAGATGGCGTACATAGAGGAATTTTGCGACAGTATCGCAATCTTAAGCGCGGGCAGGGTTGCAATCAGCGGAGATTTGATTGAAATAAAGAGAAATTACGTGCGCGATAAATTAGTGGTAAGCACAACAAAGCCCGAACGGATAAAGTCCGATTTAGGTACGGCTTGCGCCGAACGCGAGGACGGCACATTGCTTATTCAGCTTACAAGCCCCGCCGAAAAGCAGTCTATGATGAAACATCTTGTGGAATCCTATGATATCGACGAAGTGAAAGTATTTGAGCCTTCTCTCAATGATATATTCGTAGAGTACGCAGGCGCGCAGGTGTAAGGAGGCAGAGCGATGAAACAGTTTGGAAAAATACTCAAATTCGAGCTGAAAGGCTATCTTAAAAACAAAGTCTTTACAGGCGTTACGATCTTTCTTGTAGTTGCAATCGCTGTTGCCATGTTTATTCCGAATATTATATCGGCGCTCAAGTCAGAAACGCCGACGCCGCCGGCGGAGCTTCCGGTAATGCTTGTGTATGCCGAAGATGAAACCCTTTCTAAAACCGTAAAGGAATATTTTACGCAAGCCTTTACAGGGTATAACATAAAGGTTGCGGACGGAACGCTTGACGATATAAAATCGCAGATTACAAGCGGCAGCGTCGAGTGCGCTTTTGTTCTGAACAGCCCGTCGTCTTACACTTATTATGTAAACAATCTCAATATGAGGGATTCCAATCAGGCTGTTGCGAACACGGTATTGCAAGAGGTTTACAGAGTAAACGCGATGATACAAAACGGACTGTCCCCCGAACAGGCGAGGGATATTATGTCGGTGGTTATCGAAAGCGACACGATGACACTCGGTGTTGACCAGATAAAGAATTATTTCTATACCTACATAATGATATTTGCATTATATATGGTGATTATGCTTTACGGGCAGCTGGTTGCGACCAATGTGGCAAGCGAAAAGAGTTCACGCGCTATGGAAGTTTTGATTACGAGCGCAAAGCCGACGAGTATGATGTTCGGAAAGGTTTTTGCGTCCTGTATCGTAGGCTTTATTCAGCTTGTGCTTGTGTTCGGCTCGGCATTGCTGTTTTATAATATCAACAAAGCGCAGCTGCAAAATCCGATCATCGCTTCGATATTCGATATGCCCGTAAGCCTGTTTGTTTATATGCTCGTGTTCTTTGTTCTCGGCTTTTTGATTTACGCTTTCCTTTACGGCGCAATCGGCTCAACCGCGTCAAAGCTTGAAGATATAAGCACTATGGTGCTGCCTGTCACCTTCCTTTTCATTATTGCCTTTATGGTTGTTCTGTTCTCGATGATCGGCGGCAACGTAAACTCCGTGTTGATGAAGGTATTCTCGTATATTCCGTTCACTTCGCCAATGGCTATGTTTACGAGAATCTGTATGAGTACGGTTGCCTGGTATGAAATTTTTATTTCTATTATCATCTTAATCGGCTCTACCGTCGGTATCGGCGTTCTGTCGGCTAAAATCTACCGTGTAGGCGTTCTTCTCTACGGCACACCACCGAAGTTTACAAAAATTATGAAGGAGGTTTTTAAGAAATAATATGGATAATAAAGCAAAACAAGGCGGGCTTGGCATCGTATCCGTTCTGACGATTGTCTTTATTGTGCTGAAGCTGTTGGGTGTTATTAAGTGGAGTTGGATATGGGTGCTTTCGCCCATATGGATTTCCGCTGTAATTGTGGTCGCTGTGTTTTCCGTTATCCTGATTGGCGGAAGGATTAAAAAGGGGAAATGGTAACTCTCCGCTTCCAAAGCCGAATACCGCTCCATGCACCTGTTTTCGATACTGAAAGCAGGTGAGTAGTTTTTTCCTGTTTTCATCTTCTTTCCTCCGTTCGGAATTGTTGGCGAAGCTTTGCACCGCTGCCCATGCCGTAAATGAGCGGCGGCTGACCGGCTTATGCTTGGTTTGCTTTGTACTTATCCGCAAACAGAGCGACACCCTGCTTTAAGACCTCCATCTGGGTTTTCAGATAATATTCGTCCTCGAACATAGCGTAATGTACGCAGGCGCGGACGAAGATAAAGATCAGCGGGGTGATGACCGTATAGGGAATGCCGATCTTCGGCTCCAGCCGCTTAGCATACTCCGTATAGCGCTCGTTGACACCCTCGAAGAATTTCTTGCCGTGCTCTATATATTTCGGATGTGTGTATACCTGATACATCAGCCGATATTTTTTGCCGTGTTTTTTGGCTGTCCAATACGGGACCTCCTTCACAAACCGGACAACGTCCTTCGGGTCGGTGGGGGCCATCTCCATAAAGTCGTCCTCAACCTTTTCCATACAGTATGCCGTCGATTCAATGATCAGCTCATCAACACTGTTAAAGTAGGAATACAGATTTCCCGTTGTGCAGCCGCAGGCTGCCGCCAGAGCCTTGATGCCCGTGCCCGTCAGCCCGTTTTCGGCATAGCATTCAAAGCATTTTTCCATCATTTCCTTCTTACGTGCGTTGTGCTGTTCCTCTGTTGCTCTCATATACGTCGCTTCCTTTTTTTGATAACTAACTAATCAGTTAATTATAGTGCAACATAGAATTGTGCCGAATTCAAGAACTGTTCGAGAAAAATCGAGGAAAATCAAATTGCAATATGATCTCATAAAAAAGTCCTTACAGCAGAAAGAAAAAAGCGGCTTACCTCAACGATCAAAACCGTACTGATAAAAATGTCTTTGTTATCTCTGGCTTTTTCAACCTGAAGCCTCTGTGTCTTTTTCTTTCTGCTGTAATCTATCTTCAGTTGGGTAGTTCACTTTCTCCTTCCATCATGACAGGTGGCACCTGTCACCAATTAGGCGCAGTTGCCCCTTGGCGGAGCGTTTTGCTTTTTTTACTCTGCTTTCAACCGAAACAACAGACTGCTCTTGCCGCCCTTTTTTCTGTACCGCTGCTCGGTTGCGAGGAGCCCTGCTTTTTTGAGGTCACGGATTCCGCGGCGAACGGTGGAGGGCGAGAGCTTGAGGTCTGTAGCTATAGTCGGTATGGCAGGCCAGCACTCGTTGTTCTCGTTCGTCCGGTCGGCGAGGTAGATATATACCGCAACGGCTCTGTGCGGCAGCTCGGTGCGGTAAAGAAAATCAAGACGGCTCATTACTTTGCACCTCCGTTTCGGTTAAGTCTTTTATAATCTCTGCTTCCGTTACATCGGGAGCAGCTTCTTTTTTCGGCGGTGAGGTGCGGATGGGAGGACTGCCGTTTCTGCGGTTGTCGTGCGGTGGCGTTTTTTGCGGCTCGTTCTTCGGGCTGTTCTGCTGTGCCTGACCGCCGCCGTCAGCGTCGCTCGGTACAGGCGTTTCCTCTTTCCACTCCGGCGGATATTTTTCAATTATGCCGTTCTGAATTTCCTTCTTGTCGGCATACTTGACCTCACGGTTGCCTTGGTCGGGTACGGTGTAAGGGTGTTCATCGTCAAACTCAATGCCCCATTTGAAGAACAGCTTGAGGTGCACCCGCATCGGATGCACGCCCGTTTTCATGACGATAAAATCGCCCTTGGGCAAGGATTTGAGTTCGTCCGGCGTGAGCAGCGGTCGCTCGATCATTTGGAGCGACTGTGACGGATCGTTTTTGCTTCTGCTGACAGATCCACTCATAACCGTGCGGCTGCCGAGTGCCTTGGAAAGCGTTTCGGCCGAGCTGCTGTTTGGTGCAAAGCCGCCGAAGATGGTGTCCTGTGTATTGTCCACGATGATCTCCGCACCTTCTTTGCCGTAGTTCTTTTCGAGCTGGGCAAAGGATTGTATTATGGGAACGATCTGCAAGCGCCTTGAACGGGAGGCGGAGAACATCATCTCTGCAGACTCTATCTTGGGCAAAGTTCCAAATTCATCGCAGAAGAACACACAGCGATTTTTGAGCTTACCGCCGTTCTCATCGGCAACGGCGAGTATCTCTCGATAGAGCTGTTGGATAATCAGTGAGATCATAAAGAAGGTATTTGGATTTTCCTCCGGCATGATTACAAAGATTGCCGACTTCCGGTTGCAGAAGGTTTCGGCGTCGATTTCAGTGTCGAAGCACAGGAGCTGCTCTAACTCGGTGTCGAGGAATGCGTTGAGTCGGGAGAGTGCGGTTGACATGACCGATGCCATACTCTGTTCGGCGGTGTTCAGTGCCGCACCCGCAAACCATTTCGCCTTATGCTCGTTCGGGAGCAGCTCCATAAGCTGCTGGAACTGATTCTTGCCCTTTTTCTTTGATGGCGCAAGCAACTCTTGGATGACCTTGAATACCGACACGATGTGCCGCTTTTCCGGCGCACAGAATTCCGCCACCAACAGAATGGTTGCGGTCAGCAAGCCTTCGGCGGCGTCATAGAAGTAGGCGTTCTGCCCGAAGGAGGCAGCGTCCATGCCGGAGAGAATAATGGTCTTGGATATGATTTTCGCATATTTCTCGGCCTTGGCCTTGTAAACGATTTGGTCGGGGTGCTTTGCGTATAGGTCGGTGTACTTATTGACGAGATACAATATATTATTTCCGTTTGATCGGGTGGGATTTCGCAGGTCGATAACCGAAACCATATAGCCGTAGTCCTTGGCGATGTTTCCGTAGTTACGCATGACATCGCCCTTGGTATCGGTGGAGAGGAAGGACATTCCCGAAGCGCAGGCGTACTCGATGCACGGGTACAGCCAAAAGGCAGTCTTGCCGACACCCGCCGCACCGATCATCAGCACATGGACATCTCCCGTGTCTATCATGGCGGTGGTGCTGTGCTTGCCGCCCTTGCACCCGACCACGATGCCCTGCGGCAGAGCCTCCTCGGTCGGCTCGGTCTTTTTTCGGAGCAGTTTTCTCGGTGCTGTCGCCGTCATGGTTGGTGTTTGGTTTTGCTTTGCCTGCTTACGCCATTTCTTTGGCGTGAACGGGATGTGGCGGTAGGTCTTTCGTATCTCCGCTTTGTTTGCCCATCGAGCCGTTCCGTGCTGACCGTCGCCGACTGTTTTGCTCTTGATGTTATTGAGATTGTAGATATGAGCGATCAGCGTTATCGCACCGAGGACGGCAAACATAACTGCGGCGACAGTGACTAAAGCTGCAATGTTTGGCATACTTCTTCCTCCTCGCTTTCTTCTTGGGGTAAAGAAAACTCCGCACGGATGTGCGGAGCATTGCCTCCGGCTGCCAGCCGGTCCTCGTTCCAATCTTTGAATTCGGGAACGAGGATTTCGTGCTTGATGCCCTGTATAAAGAGCTTGTCGGATATTCTCTTGTTCGCCGCCTGACCTGTGGTGTCGTTGTCCATACAGAGACAGACGGTGTCGATATTGGGATCAGCTTTCAGCATTTGGAACAGCACCTGATCCCCGACACAGCAGGCGGCGGCATAGCTGTGGCTTCGCCAATTCTCCTTGTGCAGAGAAATAAAGGACAGCATATCTATGGGAGCCTCAAAGAGATAGAGCGCGTTGTCCGTTCCGGTCCAGTGGAAGCTGTAACGGGGATCGCAGCTTTCCGCATTGCCTTTGTAGGTGCTCTCACTGCCTGTTCCTCTTTTGTGTGCATGACGGGCAATGCCGTGTTCATCGTAGCCGGCGAAGACGGCGTTGTGGTAATCGGCGGATTCATAAATCATTCCCTTATGCACGAAGGCGGACAGCACCTCTCGGTCTATTCCTCGGCGATTAAGCAGATAAGCATACACTCGCCGCATATTATCGTTTTTCGGCGGAAGGGTGAACGGCTTTGGCGGCTCTCGCTTGACCGGCTCGGCTTGCGGAAGTGCGCCGCCGTTATTGCCGAGCAGAAAATTGACGGCCTGCGGAAAGTCCATGTTATAAAATCTGCGAACAAAGTCTACGGCGTCGCCGCCGATGCGTTCATACTGATGAAACCACAGGTTTCCTCTGACCGTAACCTTTTCCGAGCCGTCACGCCACACATATTCCTTGCCGGAGCGTTTGAGGCGTTCGCCCTGGCTTTGCAGGAGTGCGACCAGGTCTGTCTGCCGAGCAGCTTCCTTTTGCTCGGCTGTAAAGTGAATGTATTCGGTTGACATGAGTTTCTCCTTTCGAAAAGGAGGTTGCGCATAAAATGTATGCGCAACCTCCTCGTGCTATTGCTTGAGTCCGTGAGCCTGTTTTTTCTCCTCGATTTTTCTCCGCAGCTTGCGGTCGATGCTGTTTTCCCTGCCTCTGCGCTCATCCTCCAAGCGGTTTTGGATAACACGAGCCATGTGTCCGAGCAGACGTAGAGAAGCAAGCGCTGCCATCCAGTTCCCGTTTACCTTAATACTGTGGATGAGCTGTGCGGCGTATTGGTTGCCATGCTCGGCGGCAAGATGAAGATAGTACATCGCCTTGTCGGTATCTCTTGGTATGTCTTTACCGTAGAGATAGATTTTTCCGAGTTGGTATTCGGCATAGTCATTTCCGTTCTCGGCGGCTATCTTAAAGCTGCGGATGGCTTTTTGAATGTCCTTGACCTCGTCCTCGGTCAGATATATTTTGCCTGCAAGGTACGCCGCATATGGATTTTTCTGTGCGGCAGCACGGTCAAGCCATTCAACGGCTTTCTTTATATCCTTCGGCACGACCTCGCCTTTGTATAACAGCCTGCCGAGGATAAACTGTGCCGGAGCAAAGTTCTTTGATGCCGACAGATTCAGCAGGCGCACAGCCTCGTCAATGCTTTGAGCAAGGACATCTCCGTCAAGATATGCCTTGCCGAGGGTGTACGCCGCATATTTATTTCCTTGCTCTGCGGAGCGGCTCAGCAGGCTCTCGGCTCGTTCGGTATCTCTTTCTATGTCCTCGCCCTTGAGAAAGGTCTTGCCGAGCAGATATTCTGCGTATGGGTTATCTTCTTTGACGGCGCTTTCAAGCCAATGCAAAGCGTGGAGCATTTGTTTCGGCACATCCTCGCCACGCAAATACAATTTTCCGAGCATATATTTCGCTACGGTGTAGCCCTGCTTGGCGGATCTGGTGAGATACTCCACAGCCTTTTTCGGATCATAGTGGTCGCCGTCACGGTCGAGCATGAATTTTGCCGCACGGTACTGCGACCATTTGTTGCCTTTGTCAGCGTCTGCAACCGTTCTTTCATATTCGTCCATAGGCGGAGGAGGCGGATCGGGGCTTTCGGTTTCCTCGGCGGTCGGCTCACGGTCCGGCTCTGTTGGCTCATCCGTTTCCTCGATCTCATCTGTCGGCAGATTGAGTTTCATCGCCTCGGCTATCACCATATTTTTTACGGATTTGAATTCCTTGTTTTGCGACAGCGGCAGCCGTTCCGGTCGGCTCTCGGTGTAGACCTTCAGCGCCGTTTCCTTTGACTCGTACCATAAGTCATAGAGAGCTGCGATGCGTTCATCCTTGCCGAGTTCGTCAACGATGCTGTTGATGATCTCCTTGATGTCCTTGCGCAGATAGCCGTATTGTTTTTTACCGTTGGTCACAGCCAATCTCTTGGCGAGTGCCTGCAACAGATCCTCCACCTGTGGATTGTCATAGGTGCCGCTGTTTATCTTGGCTATGAGTTCGGCGAGTACCTCACGGCTCTGCACCTTGAGTGCGTCACGGTGTTCTGTCTGCTTTTTATATTCGCAGAGCAATTCCTGTGCGAATATGTCCTTTGCGAAGGACGAACGCAAAGCCATCACGCCCTTTTCCGAGAGATAACCTTCGTTCGGGTCGGTCGAGTAGACGATCATGTGGACATGGGGATGGTAGCTTTCATTATGAAAAGAGGCAAACCAACGGAGATTGCTCATCGGTATTTTCAGATTTTCCGATAGTGTCTGCGTTTGCGACCGGAGCATATCCCGCCATCGGCTGCCGTTATCATAGCCGAGGCGCTCGGCGTCTTCACGGCGAAGAGATACGATTGCCGTCCACACATTTCCCGTATGCGCATTGAGTTCATCGGATACCTTTTGCAGATCCACCGCCACGCCGTCGTCGGTAAAGAGCCCGTGAGAGCCGATGCGCTCCGCACGGGGACGGGTGGCGATGTAGTCTGCATAGGTTTTGGTGTGCATCATCTCATCGGCGTTTTCCTCAAGCGCACGGGTAATGAATTCCGAAGCTGTTCCAATCGTTTTGTCTTTGAGATAGTCCTCATACTCCAATGATGATTTGCTGTCGGGAAAGTCTGCGAGTATTTTTTGAATGAGCCGCCGCTGTTTCTCGGTCGCCGGAGCAAACTTTCTTGACTCGTCTATCTTTTCCACACCTTCACGGGTAGCAATGTATTCCGCATAGCCGCCGACATTTTTTCTGTCCTCCGGCTTCAGATATTTGAATTTCGTAATTAGCCGAGCCATTTATCAGCCTTTCTGCCAATCGTTTGCATCTTTGAAAGTAAAATTGCCATTCAGCCTTTTTACTTCCTTTACGCATTCACCCTTGAGCCGTTCGAGAGAAACATCGTCAATCTCGCTGTTCGCCGCCACCACATTCATCGTGACGGCAAGCTGCACTGCCATTTTGAAAAGCAATCGGCAGATGCGGTTGTCGCTCTCGGCGATGATTCCCTTGACCGATGAGAGAATGGCGGCAGGCAGCATGGAGCGCTGATCCTCGGCAGTAAGGTGGTCGATATAGAACTGCACGGCCTTTTCGATGAATTCGGATTTACTGCGGCAGTCATCTGCGGTGTAGAGCTGCCCGATTTTTTCAAGCGTTTCGGGATAGAGCCACAGTGCAAATTTGCGTTTGTTTTTCGGTGTCGGCACTCAAATCATCTCCTTTTTCTGCCGTATTTTGGGGCGTAAAACCGCAACCCCTAAACTTGCGAGGTTTTTATCCGTGCAACCCCTAAATCGCAGTTTTTGTTGTTGTCCTCAAAAGTCCCGCAAAGCCTTACGCGGTCGGCGTTGCCGTCCGCTGTGGACTGCCGAGGGGAAGCAGCGCAACCCCTCGGCTTTCACCTGCTTATTTTCGTACCGCCTGCCAATTTCCGCAAAAGGGTGCGAAAACCGTCCCAAACGGCTCTTTGGCTTGTGTTTACCCGACTCGGAGCTGTATCTCGCCACACGGGGCGGCACAGGGGCTGACACGGCGGTCACATCTGCATCGCCGGAGCGTCGGTTTCATCGAGAGCCTCGTCGGACAGTTCCAGCTCTTTTCCCGCAAGGCTGCTGTTGAATATCTCACGGCGGCATTCCTCACTGCGGTAATCCGAGCGGAATGCCTTGTAAGCCGCAACGGAAAAATCATGCAGCGTATATGTCTGCCATTCGTTATCCGTGCCGTTGTAAACACTGACCCGACCTTCGTCCAAATCAAATTCGAGCAGTGCAGTGACTCGGTCGTCTGCATGGATATCCGCACAGACCTTGCCGAAGTATTCAAGGCTGACAGGATTCGTTTCAATAAAAGCGTCGGCGAAGGTTTCGGGGTTGGAAGACAACTCACCGCGCTCATAGAGACGGTATCGATACGCAGCCTGCAGCGGTGTGCGGAAATAGTCGCTTGTGAAGTGACAGTCTTCACCGTTTTCACGGATGTGGTAGACCGCAAAGCGGCGATCTGCTTCAAGTCTTGCTTGCACGGCTGCATCCTCCCGTTCGATTTTTGCTTCAATGGTCGCACGCAGTTCGTCCGGAACATAATCCTGATAGAGTGTGTCGAACGCCTCAGTCAATTTATCCTCGACCGTTTCGGCGGTCTGACTGCCGAGGGCTTCTGCCAAGGCGCGCACACGGTATTCGTTAAGGTACAGGGTAATATCAATGTCGCTCATCGGCGCTCACCTCGCTGATCTCGGTATACTCCGTTTTGGGCGGCTTCGGCTTTCTCGGTTTCGGTGCAGTCGGAGCCGGTGTGTTGCCGGAGCGCAGCTCGATATATTCCCGCACACCTGCCGGGACGGTCTTGGTATAGAGCGTATCGAGTGCTTTTTCCAGCTCCGTTTCAACGGTTGCACCTTTCTGTGAAAGATAAAGGACAAGGGCAGATGCCTTGTCCTCGTCAAATGAGATATTGAAGGTTGTCTTTTTCATGTGGGTGATCTCCTTTCAGATACAAAAAAGCGACGCCGTTTTTTCGGCGCCGCATTGTCGGATATATATTTTTAGATAGTTTTGGGCGTTTGCGAGAGCAACAGCAGCACGATAATCGAAGCCGCAAAAGCCGCTGCCCCGGTGATGACGGCGGCAGGTTTGTTTATCGGCTTGTTTCTTATCCTGCACACTGCCCATACAAGACCTACGCCCACAGCAGAGGAAAGAAGAGATATTCCGAGCCCTTTCCACAGCCACAAAAGCTCTGCAAAAATTCTCATCGTTTGCACCGCCTTTCTACAGCGTAAGTCCCATATCGGGTTCTTCGTCCTCGGACAGTTCCCCGTCCATCTCGATGATATCACGAACCCTGTCCTGTCCGCAGAGGATAAAGGTGCGGATATATTCCCGGTCGACCTCGATAGGAATTTCGTCAAGGCATTCGTCGATGATATCCTCTGTGATCTCCGGCATTCGCATTTCCCGGTACAGCTCACGTGCTTCTTCGCAGTCCTGCAGGAAGGCTTTGAGGAAACCGATCAGCCCGTCATGAGTGCGGCGGACATCGGAGGGATAGCCCTTGGCGATCAATGCGATGTTGTTATCGTAGTTCGGCGCGAGGGAGAGTATCTTCCCGGTTTTCACATCCCGCAGCAGTCCGAAGTTTTCTGTGTGCCTGTCCATGTTGTAGCAGACCGAGTCCGTCCACAGAAGCAGCAGATACTGCTTTGCGATCTCCGGGGATATGCCGTACAGCACATGGAAGCAGTTTTCATAATCCTCATCGTCGTCCACGAGCGCGCGTATCGGCTCGAAGTTCACCGCCGCGCCGTTTGTGAAATCCTTTGAGCGGATATACCGTCCGTCAAGCTCATAGTGCGCCGTGGGCAGTCCCAGCTTTTCGCAGAGCTTGCAGATGAACAGCTCCGAGAAATATTCCTCGCTGTTTCCGCTTTTGTACATCCACCACCCGCCGTCAATGAGCTTCCAGCACTTTTCGAAGCTGCCGGTGTTGGTCAGCTCCGGTGTTCTTGAGGGCTTGCGGGAGAAGCTGTCGGGGTCGCCGCGCAGGGCAAGCTCGGCAAAGTAGTTTTCCTTGAAGCGGATATCCTCATATACGGCGGACGAGCCTTCGGGCTTAAACCAGTAGCGGTCGGTCACGGTGGCCGCATTCACCGCAAGCGCCGTGGCGATGTCGTCCGTTGTGCGCAGGCGCAAGGCTCTTTTCAGAAGGCGTGAATTGGTTCGGTGGGAATCGATGGCGCGGGAGGCAAGCCAGCCTTCGATGTTTCCCGTCCGTTTCAGATAGAGGGGCAGGAGCCTTTCGTCCGCATCCGTTATGACGCCGTTTTTCACGGTCGCAATTACACAGTCTTCCGACATTAAGGTTCCCGTTATATTCTGCATATTCCGCACCGCCTTTCGTTTGAGATTATAGCTTTTGACACCGTCGGGTGTCGCTTTGAGTTTTTTCAGCTCCGCTTGGAGGCTTTTGCGGCGCTCCACCAAGGCTCTGGTCTGCTCCAATTCTCCGGCTTTGATATACCGGCTTTTGAGCTTGCCGTTTTCCGTCCACTGCAGATAGAAGCGTTCTTTTCCCTTGATCACCTTGCGGGAGATATATCCGTTTATGCTTTCCGCAAGCTCCTTTTCCAGCTCCGCTATCCGCTTTGCCGTATCGCTCATATTCCCACCGCCGTTTCGAGAGATTTTGTCTTTGATTATATTATAACCTATATTCTCACAAATAGCAACAGGTTATCTTGCGCAGCGGAGCAATAAAGTGCAAACTTTTTGTTACATGGACATCTCCCGCGTCTGATCCTCGTCGGAGGCGTCGCGCACAGGCTCGTGGTCATCGTAAATGTTACAGCCGAGAACGGAGAGCAGGTTCACCGGATCGGTCTGGCAGTTGTGGCAATATTGCAGGTGGCAGGTCATCTCGATACAGTCCTCGGTCATGATCAGTTCGTTGATTTCTTCTCTCTGCCGTAATTCTTCTTCGAGCAGTCTGCCGTTTTCGTTGGTGTCGGTGACCTCCGCGCCGAAGTGGTAATACAGCTCGTCGTAGGAGATCGTCCAATAACAATCCTCCGAATGGTCGCAGCATTCGTTGATAGCGTAATCGGCAAGCTGCCGGATTTTGTTTTTATCCATATTGACCTTTCCTTTCTCTGAATTTCATGTTTCTGTGCTTTGCAATCATATTTTTCATCACCTCAGGGATATAAAAACAGCCGCCGAAGTTCTTTTGAAACCTCGGCGGCTATGTATGGGTTATTCTGTTTTACAAACCGAATTTATATATACTTTTGCAAATATATCATATCTGTTAACTGTACGCCGCACTCATAAATTGGGTGGTCGTAATTGTCGGTAAAGAAATTTTCAATTTTGTGAGAGCGTACAAAGCCGCATTTTTCGTAAAACGGTATTGTCAGAGGACTGTCGCCAGTTCCAACCTGTAAAACGGAATAGCGCCCCTTGTATTTACAGACAAGGAAGTCAATCAACGCCTTGCCGTAGCCCTTTCTCTGTGACTCCGGTTCCACGGCGAGGTTCTTTAGCTCCAAAATCCCGCCGCCCTCATCGGTAACAACGCATTCCGCTTTCACGCCGCCGTCCTCCAGCACATACATAGTGCCCCGTTCCAGATAGCGGTCGATCATGTCCTCCTGCTCGTCCGCCAATAGCAGAAGCGGAAGGAATCGCTTTTTATTTTTGTGAATTACTCGAATGTTCATAGGCCAGTGCTCCAACAAACTGGAATTTATCTAATTGCTTTTCCGATATGTTTGTCTAATCTCCACTGTGGAGCATTCCCGTCGTCTGCCCAATACTCATCCATTGAAACGATTTTATCCTCTTTGGTTTTTATGAAAGACGTAACATGAAAGGAAGCGTTTCTGCCTTTGGGATATACATTTACAACCGTAACGATTAGGTCATTCAGCATTTCGACTCTTTCAACGCTACCCTCCCAATCACCGGGATATTCACAATTAGCAATAATAAATTCATCAACATTAAATCGTTCATTGGTACAATGCCAGTTTATATAGGCATCGTTCTGAAAATACTTTCTGATTTCGATCTCATTTTGATCGAGCACTGCTTTCCAAAAATCATATATATTCATATTGGTCAGATGTTCCTCCGCAAATTTCGATTTACCGTCCTAATTTGAATACATTATACCACGACTTTGTGACTTTTTCTACTGTCAGGTTCATGATAGGTATCTGCGGTATGGGCTTGCACCCATACCGCTTTTTCAGTACTATATGTCAGTTTTCTTTCTCGATGGGTTCATCATAGTCGATATACGGAATCTTGAGCCAGTGTGTGAAGCCGCTGCCGCTGACCTCGGACAGAATCACGCCGTCGTTGGTGTTGGCGGCATGAATGACCTGACCGTTCCCGATATATATCCCAATGTGACCCTCATGCCAGAGCGCCAGACCCGGCGTTTCGGGGAGCGTATCGATCGTGCCTTTCTCCGTTGCATTTTCGTACATGGTGTCCGCACCGATATCGGGCATACCGTTTGTGCCGTAAGTGATACTGCCGCTTTCACAGTCGTACCAGCCGTAGCCCTTGATAAGACCGATGCAGTCGGCAGTCCTTCCACCGAGCCAATGTGTTCGGATATATTCCTCCTTGCCGCCGACCTCGTCGGGGTACTGAGAGACCTTGCCGTTCAGCACAGCTTCGGTCAGCACATCGCCGTAGGTTCCCCATACATAGCCCCACTTCTTTGCGTGAGCCTGCTTTGCCCATTCAACAAGGTCGTGGGCGTTCTTGGTGTCGGGTTCGGTGAAGCCGGAGGTGTTGATGGCCTTAGCTCGGATGGCGGTCATGACCTTTGTAAAGTCCTCGGCATTGAGTGTAGTACCGAAGGCGGTATTGACAGCGGTGATGAGCTGCTCATCTGTCTGATCCTCCGCAAAGCAGCCTGCCAGCTTGGAAACGAAATCCGTTTGTTCGGCATAGTCGGAAAGCGCCAGCACATACAGCACCTGCGCTTCCTTTGCTTTTTCTGCCGTAAATCCCTTTTCGGTCATAGCGACTTCAATGGCTTTCATCATATCCTCCACCGCCTGCAGCTTTGCTTTTTCCTCGGCGGAGAGGTTTTCCACCACCAAGGTCTGAAGGCGGTCGGTGTCGATCTCGATGTCACCGTTGAACAAAGATATAACAGCGGCCACTGGCATAATAATGATAATGATCACACCGAGGACGATGCCGAGAACGGTGCGCCGCAGCTTTTTGTCGGTCAGTACGGCGACGGCAATTTTCTTGAGTGCGGCGGCAACAGTCGCACTCATTACCGCCCGCCTGCCTTTCCGAAAATAGCCGCCTTGTATTCGGGTGCAATAACTTGCAGGAGATACCGTTCGTTACCGCAGCGATAGAGGCAAGTGCCTCGTTCGGGATACTTGATGAGCTCGAACTCGCTCGGCTCGACCTGCAAGGCGTCCATATACTCCTTGGGGTTGATCTGCCCGGCGTTAAACAGGAACTGGTGCGTAGGAATGGAAAACAGCGGCTTTGTGTATTCACGGATGGACGGAATCAAAAAGTCCTCGATATTCTGACTTGCCAGAATCACCGAGGAGTCTTTCTTGCGCACACGCTTCATACAATTTCTCAAATATTCGATTGTAGTCATATTCGAGAGGAAGAGGTACAGCTCGTCCACCGATGCCGCCGTATTTCCTTTGCCCAATAGCTCGTTACTCATAAAGGAGAGAATATTGAACAACATACAATCCTTGAGTCGCCGGTTGGTATCCATAAGCCCCTTCACACCGAATACAAGAAAATTGGAGTCGTTAATGTTTGTGTGTCCGTTGAAATATTTGCTTTCTGAGCCGACGCACATACTGTGGATTCCGAGACAGACCTCCTGCAGCGTTTCTTCGGTGTAGAGGTATTTTCGCTGCTTGTCGTAGGTCATAAATTCTTCCTCGCAGAGATTGTAAAAATCCTGCATGACGGGAAAATCCGAGACCTTCTTTACACTGTAGTCCGTGCTGTCAGTAATGTCGAATCTCGCATACAGCTTTGAGAGCAGGATTTCAATCGTGTCGATCTGAGAATCTGTGAAATCCTTGTAGCTACGGAAGAAGTCCTTGAGAAAGGCAATGTGCTGACTGAGCCTTGTGACCTTTTTGAAGGCTTCTGGTGTGTTGGCGTCGATATCCTCAACGCTGTCTGTCCATGCTTTCGGCTCTAACGGATTGATGGTGTATTCGCCCGACATAAAATCAATATAGCAGCCGCCGAGCGCATCGCACAGATCCTCGTATTCCGATTCGGGATCGAGACAGATAATGCGCTTGCCCGATTCACGGATGTTTGTGAGGATAAGTTTCAGAAGATAACTCTTGCCCTGACCGCTGTTGCCGAGGATGAGGATATTGCTTGTGGTCTTGTCCTCGGCCCTGCGGTCGAAGTCCACAAGGATGTTTGTGCCGTACTTATCTCTCCCGATATATGAGCCGTGGGGATCTGTTTTGCCGGAGAAGTTGAAGGGATACATATTGGCGACCGAGGAGGCAGGCAGCACTCGTTCATACTGTGCGCCGAACTGATTTGCGCCCACGGGCAGAACAGAGAGAAAGCCCTCTTTCTGCCGCAGGGTCAGCCTATCGACGGAAATTTTGGAACGAGTCAGCTCCATTGCGATGTCGCTCTGCAATTCCTTGAGCTTCTCCATGCTCCTGGCTTTCAGTTCAATGAACACCGACACATGGAGCAGCGGCTCTTTGTTTTTGCGGAGGTTGGCGAGCAGTTCAATTACATCCTGCAAATTGCCCTCGGCCTCGATGGTTTCGTTCACATCGTTGCCGCCGCTTTTGAGCCGATTGCGGCGAGTAGCATTTTGAATGATCTTTCGCTGTTCCATTGATTCCACCAAGCGGTGGTAAATGCGGAGCGTCACGCCGTTGCGGTCGGCAAGCTGCGAGAGAATGGCCTGTTCCTCAGTGGACGGCGGATATTCCCGCACCGCCCACACGCAGCGGTAGCTGTCGCCGACAATATAATGGTCGGATAAAAATTTGACCGTGCCGGGAAGGATCATATCGAAGAAGTCCTTGGTGCGGATTTCCTCTGCCTGTTCCGGCGTCAATACTTTCGGTTTTCTTTTGAGCATAATATTTTCCTTTCTGCTGTTTAGCTTTCTGCGGCGATAATGAGCAGCCTGCCGTCCTTGCCCGAACCGTAGCAGGTGGAGAGGATGAGGTGCCTGCCGTCCTCGCAGGTTGTGCGGTCATACCATGGGTCTGCGGTATTGGTTCTCCGCACCTCGGTCACGGTAAACAGAAACACACCGTCGGCGGTTTCCAGCCTTACCGTGCGGTGTGAATTCAGAAAATCCGTATTCAGATATTTCTTCAAATCGGAGAACATCGTGCCGTTTTTCATGCTGTGACCGTAAATGATGAGGTTGCCGCCGACCGTGCTGCACCGTCCGTCAAGAAACGGCACTCCGCTTTGACTGTACTGCCCGTAAAAGCTGCGGCGGAGGTATTTCTGCGGTTCTTCCGGCGTGTGCATAACGGGATAACTGATGTTTGTTCCGTCAATGGAGAGCCACCCGATGCAGTCGGCGTTTTCCGAAATGAGAGCCTGTATATTGTGTTCTGCCACAGATTGCTCGGTCGGCTCTGCGCTCGTTTCTGTTTCTGTGTCCGTTACAGATTCTGCCGGAGCTTCGGTCATCGGCAGTTCGGCGATTTCTGCGACGGCGGCGAAGTCCTCTTTTTCTTTCTGCTGTTCTTTCAGTTCCGTATAGATATTTACACCTGACAGCACGGCAGCCGCCGACAGCAGAAGGCAGAAAAATATGAGGACGGGTTTATTCCTCGTCCTCATCATCTGTTACCTCATAGAACTGTTCGCCGTCAATATCGGGGATTGCTTCACCTTGCAAACTCGAATCAAAATAGAGAGCAAGGATGCGTTTGATCTCCGGCTTTTTCAGTCGATGCACCTCAAAGCCCTCGCCGGCGATTTTACTTTCGATGCGGTTGGCGGTTTCAAAAACCTGCTTTTCCTTTTGGCTTTTCAGGCGTGCCACAAAGAAAAACTGCCGCGCCGTCGCCATTTCCGTCTGAATGTTGTCGAGGAAATCGATGTCCTTTTTGATGAGCTTTTTGACCCTGCCGTTTTCCTCGGCTTTGAGGCGTTCGGTCAAATAGGCTTTGTTGTCGTCAAAGCATTCCGAGGAGTCGGTGCAGACGATCTCGATGTCGGGCAATGCCGACAGCACCATCATCAGATGGCGTATCTTGATTTCGATATTGGTGTGGGACAGCACCGAGATATTGGTGGGCGATACAAGGTAGAAGAGCAGCTCGCCCTTAGTCGTTGTAAGACCGTATTTTGTAAAGGTTTTAATCCCTAAAAGCTCCTGCACCGAACGGCCTTTTTTCTTTTTCTGCTGTTTCATTGTCATCATCTCCATTCGTAATACTGTTGTGTGGATATTAAATACCGCACGGCGTAACGCATGAAATCGAGTACGGTGGTATCGTCCATGCGAATTGTTAAAAAGCCGTAGCACAACACAGCCACGGCCGGTAAGAAAATGTGCAGCTGCACCAGCGCCAGCACCGACAGCAAGGCGGCTACGGCAAGGATAACAAAATCCCGCAAGCTCCACAGCCACAGGTTGGCCGTGGCCTTGAGATTTTGCGGATAGATATATTGCGTCACTCAGTCATTCCTCCCATCGTAATATCACCGACATCCTCGCAAAACTCCTGCGGCGTCTGACCGTGTGTCTGCATGAGCTTTTCTGTGATCATGTCCTTTATGAGCTGCGATTCGTTTTCTGTCGGCTCATAGTCAAAATACGAGGAGCCGCTGTCGCGGCTGATCTCGCATTCGATACGCAGGGTGTCGGCAAAGGGGTTGTATTTAGCGTACATATTAAGCCATGTGCCGTCCTCCGAGGCGGTGTCGATCCCGAACTTTTTGTCCGCATCGAACCATGTTTCGATATAGGCAGTAATTTCCTGCCCGATATCGCAGTCCACTTCCATATCCGAGTCAACGGCAATATCTTTTTGTTCCAATTCATTGTTTTCTTTCATACTGTACCTCCGTTATTTGCCTGCGGCCTTCGCCACACTGCGGGTGAGATTGACCGCCGTGGTCGTGGCGTGGACTACGCTCATCATGTTGACTCTCACCGAACTGTCAAGGCCAAACTGCTGCGCAATTCTCGGTACTTCATTGGCTGCCAGCATTATGCCGAGCCCCAACAGCATATTGTTCGGGAATGTCATCAGTCCAAGGAACAACAAGGTTGTCTGCATAAATGCCGTAAGGCAGATCGCTATAACCTGCTTGCACCATTGATTGAAGCCGTCCGCATAGCCACGGGGAACGCTGAACATATACAGCGAACCGACCGCTATTTGAATGAGCAGAATGCCGCCACGCTTGATATTGGCGAAAAACATCTTGATTACGCAGTAAGCAAAGGCGATCATGCACAGCAAATTCAAAAGACCGTAGGTTGCCGAAACCGCCGAAGAGAACATTCCGGCGAGGGCGGCAAGCCCTGCGTCGGAAAGGCTTTCGTTGATCCCGCCGGAAGCGATCCCGACCAAATCATGCGAAAAAGTGTTTTGCAGGCTGATGCAGAATTTATATAATTCTATCGGCACAATGCCGATGAGAGAGCAGGCAAAGAAGCCCTTTAGAATATTGAGCGCCGTAGTCTTGATGTTCGCCCTGCCGCATTGGTATTCTATCGCCACATCGAATATGGCTCCCGCCGTTCCGGCAACGAATAAGCCCCAGCCGAACAGCGTAAACAGCTTCACGGTGGCCTGCACCCATTCGAGATCGAATACTTCCGATCCCATATTGCCCATCATCTCAAAGAAATCGGCAATCGCACCGTAGATGATCTCGTACAGCCATTTGAGCATGGCGTTCCAAATCGCATCACCCAGCCCCGAACCGATGAAGTCAATCGTATCTCCGATGGCGCTGCCGATGCCTGAAATGATATCTCCTAACCAGTCGAACAAGGAGCCTCACCTCCGTTTCCTTTTGCTTGTGTTTCCGCTCTCATCATATGATCGACCAGATATACAGCGGCGCGGTAAGGGTGAAAATAAGGCAGGCGAAGAGGATACAGGGCGCGGCGAACTCAAACTGCCCGTGCTTTCTGTAGTCGAAATATGCCGTGCCGACCTTCACGAAGAAAAGGATGGCGAGGATCATATCGCAGACGGGAAACACCACATTGTTGACCACGGTCTGAATCTGTCCTTTGGCGGCATTCCATGTGTTTTCAATCGCTCCCGCCACATCGCCTGCCGCAAATGCGGTCATGGAGAAGGCCGATACAAGGACGGTCACAAGCAGAAGCGAAAGCATAATTCTCATCGTTTTCTTTTTCATAGGATTCATAAGCGGTTACCTCCGATCACTTTTTGAATTTCATTTTCGGTTATCTTTCGGATGCGGATATTGAGGTTTTTGCAGAACTGCAGTTCGTTTTTCATGCCGTCTGTGACGTCATCCCCGAACAGCCACAGCTCGTCGCAGAACCACAGAAGCGACAGCCCCGCCGCAAGCCCGATTTCACGGTCTTTCGGGTCGTTATCATCAAGACATTCCGCATAGAAATGCGGCACGACCGGAGCCGTGCCGCACCTCAGTGCGTATTCGGTATATGTCCTGACCTTCTTGAGATTGCTCTCAACATTCCCGCCGAGTGGAGCGCAGACATACACCTTGCGCATCATTCGTCATCCTCATCCTTTCGGGATTTCACACGGATAATGACCACGGCGATGATACCGCCGAGTGCCACAGCGCCAAGCCCGATCCAAAAGCCGAGATTGGAGTTATCTCCCGTCTGCGGATTGTCCGGTGTGGGCGGCGTGATTATCACGGTCTGACCCTCGTCCTTGATATCTGCATGGGCGGCGATCTCTGTACCGTCACGGTAGAGGGTTTCGAATACCACGATCTCGGTAGCAGTTTTAAGCCCGGAAGCGTCGAATACGAAGGTGATATTGATCTCGCCGTCCGGCTTGTCGGGTTTGAAGGTGAAGAAGCTGCGAATTTCCTTGCCGTCCGCAAGCAGCGGTTCTCCGGTGGCCTTGTTCATCAGCACACCCTTGACCGTATATTCCTTGCCTGGGGTGAGATTTTTGTAGGACACTGTATCCTCGATTTTCACTCTGCCGCTTGCGGTAACTTCCTTTTTGCCGTTAACCGTCGCTTTTGTGCCGATTTCGGGGACTTTTACCTTTACGGTCTGTCCATTATCATTGATATCCGCATGAACGGCAAGCTCTTTGCCGTCCTTATACAGCGTTTCAAAAACCACAAGGCTTGTGTTTTCCTTGATGAGCCTTGAATCGAAGGTAAAGGATACCGTAACCGTTCCGTTCGGAGTTTCGGGCGTGAAGACGGTTTCGGCTGTTACAGCTTCGCCGTTTTCGGTAAAGGCTTTGCCCGTGTTCTTATCCATAAGCACACCTTTGAGTACATACTCCTTGCCGGGGATGAGGTGGTTGTAGGATACGGTATCGGTCAGCGTGAACACCTCGGTTGCACAGATTTCCTTCTCGCTGTCAACCGCAGCGTTGGTCTTGATTTCGGGGATGCGGTCATTGACGACCGTAATACCGACGGTTTGTCCGTTTTCGCTGATGCGGACGGGATAGATTTCCTCATTGGCGAGGTATCCGTCCGCAGGCTGCAATTCCTTAATGAGCCAATCGCCGTAAGGGATGTTCTCAAAAGTGAATACGCCGTCCTCGCCGGATTCGGCGGTAAGGAGTGCGTTCTCGGCAGTAAACTCGGTTTCGCCGCTGCGGAAGAGTCCGAACTTTGCACCTGCAATCACTGCTTCGGTTTCACGGTCGATTTTCAAGCCCTTGACCGAGCCGTAGAGGATGTCATTCTTGATAGCTTCGCCGCCGTTTGCCTTGATCTCCACAAGGGCGGTATCCTGTCCGGCGTACTCAAATGTCACGGGGTATTTTTCGTCCGAAAGGATATAATGGCTGTCCGTCGCAATTTCCTTTACATACAGCTTTGCGCCTACGGGAATGTCGGTCTCGAATGTGATACTGCCGTTTTCATTGCAATTGGCGATTTCAAGCAGTCCGTCCTTCGGTACAAATGAGCCGTCTGCGGCAAACAGATTCTCGGCGGCATAGAGTCCGAACTGCACCGAGAGGATTTCGCCGTTATTCCCGATATTGAAAATGTCGTCCTTACCAAGAATTTTGGCAAGGGACAGAGTTGCCTTTTGGCGTTCGTTATAGAACTCGGCGGAGGTTTCGGTAAGCTTTACGGTTTCGCCTGCATAGGTCAGTTCAACCGACTTTGCCTCATCGTTCAGTACCATGCCGTAAGGTGTTTTTGTTTCTCTGAACGTATATTTGCCGAGGTACAACGGTTTGCTTGCGGCGCTGCCGTTTTCATCGGTGGTTACGGTATCGACAACCGCACCCTTGGCATAGCGTAGAGTGCCGTCAGGCGTAATAATATCCTCGGCGGCGGTAATCTCATAGACCGCACCTGCGAGACCTTTATCTGCAAAAACAAAGCTGTACACGCCGTCCGATTCCACAGCGGAGAAGAAGACCTCACCGCTTTTTGAGATGTTGACGATACCTTTTTGCGGCATATTGTGCTTTTCTACGGTTACGACCGTCTTGCTGCCGTCCACCTTGAATGCGATGGGAGCGGAGTCGAGAACATATCCGTAAGCCGTACACTGCTCGATGATCTCATAGTTTCCGTAAGTGAGCTCTTCGGGCATCATGAGCTTGCCCGTTACATCGGTGTAATAGGTGTCGATGTCCACAGGCGTTGGGTAGTTGATATGCTGCACGATATATTCGCCCGTGTCGGTGTTGCGTACCTTGAAGCCGATGCCCGCAGCCGGGATAACTTTGCCTGTTTCGGCGTCCTTTTTAACGATTTCAATGAGCGCCTCATAAGGAGCGTTGTTGATGAGGAAACGGTACACCTGTCCGTCCTCGCTGACGAATACGGTAAACGGCGCAAGGAGTTCCTTTCCGTCCCATCCTTTGGTCTGCTTCACGGTGTATTCGCCGTAAGGCAGATCCTTGGTTTCGGCAAAGCCGTTCTCATCGCACACGAGAATATCTCTTTCGGTTTCCTCGGCGTTTTCGTAGCTGCCCGCCGCTTTCAGATACACCTCAAATTCCGCACCTTTTTCGGGTGTTTCGATTTTGGTACTGCCGTCGTCGCAGTGTTTGATGATAGCGACCTTGCCCTTGATGATATCCTCATAGGAGTCAAGAGGCTTTGCAATGTTATATTCAACGGTATAGAGCTTGGCCTCTGCACCGATGTGCAGACTCTCGGTATTGATCAAATATCCTTCGGAGGGGCTGATCTCACGAATCGTCCAATCGTCGCCGCAGATATAATACTTGGTGGTAAACTGACCATTTGCGTCGGTGGTGTAGGTGTCAATGAGCTGGTTGCCCTTATAGATGCCGTACTTTGCACCTGCAAGAGAGGCATCGCCCTGCGGCAAACCCTTTTCAGAATCGGATTTCGTAACCGTAACGCTGAATTTCTTGAGAACATTGTCAAAGGCTTTGCCTGTCACCTTATTCCACTCGATAGCGGCAGTCTGCTTGTCCGGCACGACATAGCGTTCGGGTGCACCCACTTCTTCGAGGGTATAGCCGCTGCCGATCAGCACATCCTTGAATTCCGCCACACCGTTTTTGTCGGTGACGGCATACTCGTCCACGGCGATTCCCGCAAGGGATGTGCCGTAGAGCCGGAATTTCATGCCTTCGGTCAGTCCGTCCTCGGCGGTCTTGGTGACCTTCAGTCCGCCGCGCTTTAAGACATTGTTGAAGGTGACGGTGGACACCTGACCGCTGACTACGGTGACACGGCGTGTTTCCTGCGGCACATATTTGTCATATTCGGCTTCTGTTACGGTGTACACGCCGGGGCGAAGGTTGTCCACCTGAATCACGCCGCCGTTTGCGGTTTTAACGGTCTTGTCGATGCCGTTGCCCTGAATGCGGAAGGTAATACCGTCCACCTTGCCGTCCTCGCTGACCTTGACGATTTTGGCACTGCCTGCCGCCGTGCGCACCCTGAGATAGGACGGCACAGGGTCGTTGTCGGCAGGAACACCGGATACCATGTCCTGATTGGCGCTTTCTTTTCCCGGCACAGACCAAATGAGAAAGCCCGTACTCATATTGGTGGAATACACACGGCGGTTGAGCTTGACGGTGACCGCGTCATTGATGGGCTTGGTCGAGGTAAGGGTCAGTGTGTTGCCGCTGACGGATGCACTGACACCGCCGCTGACCGACACATAGTAGTCACTGAGCATATTGTTGCTGTCGGTGAGGGTAACGGTGTATTTGCCGTTTTTGTATTCCAGCTCAAAGGTTTTTGCGGCACCCGGCGTATAGGCAGTGAAGCTCGGACGGGTGTAGTGCCTTGCCATGTCCGAGAGAATGGCATCATAGTAGACTTTCAGATATTTGTTGCGGGTATACTGCTCGGTCATGGTGCCGCTGTATCCGCTCATGGGATAGGTTTTGTCGTTCAGCTCGGTGGCGGAGCTGCGAAAGCCCATGGTGATCTGCCACACGATGAGCTGAGTGGCGGCGTAGCAGGCGTTGGCGTCCTTGCTCGTCTGCAAGCCCACTCGGTTAGGATATCCGTAGGTCAGTGCAAGCTTGAGCAAGTCCTTTTGATTCTCCGTCAGCCGCTTATACTTATCTCCGTGGCTTGCATCGGCGGAGCCGGCATATTCCGTATTGTCCGGCAGCGGGATGCCTCGCTCAATGCAGAAGCAATAGACATAGTCCTTGCCGTATACCCAATCGGATTTGTTTCCGGTGAGGCCGCTGCGCTTGGCGGTATAATCGTGCATCCTGCTGAGATAGGGGCTGAAGCCCTTATTGAAGTAGATGTCGTCTGCAGCCCTCAGCCCGTAGGCGGCGGAGAAGGCATTGCCTTCCTCGTCGGTGAGGGTGTAATCCCAACTGACATGGCAGTTGTTCAGATCCATCGTCACATCGGCGGCCGAGGCGGTCAGCGGCAGAAGTGTTGTGAGCAGCATAACGACGGCAAGCAATGCCGTCACCACTCGTTTTGTTTTGGCTTTCATAGAGATTCCTCCATTCAATTTGGTGTAAAAAAAGAATGCCGTGGATTTCACGACATTCTCATGAGGGTTATAATATTGTATCAGCCGTATATTACGGCATAGGCGATCCCGCCGTCGATTTCCAGCTGCACCACCTTATAGCGGACGCTGTTTGCGGTCACGCCGTTGGCAGGGTCGGTGCCGGTTTTGTAGATCAGATCCACATGGTGTTTTAGGGTGCTGATGACCCCGTCCACACCGTCACGGCTGATCCTCGGCGTTCCCATCCAGCCCACATTCCATCCGAATTCCAATTCCTCTGCCCATTCGAAGGTGAAGCCTTTGGAGGTATAGCTTTCCGCATAGGCTTTGACCTCGGACACGATGCGTGTATGGTCGGCCTCGGTGAAGCCCTTCGGCGGCTCCGTTGCAGGAGGTTCGGTTTCCGGCTTTGTTTCAGTCGGAGGCGTTGTTGGCACAGTCGTTTCGGCAGGTCTGCTCTCCGGCGGCTCGGTCGGCTGCGGCTCGGTTATTTTCGGCGGTTCCGTCTGCTTTGGTGCTTGCGTCGGCGGTACAGTTTCCGCCTTGTCAGCACTTTCCGCAGGCTTTCGGGTTTCCGCTGCGGTGCCGCTTTCGGCAGGGGCAGAACTTTCCGCTTTTTCTTTTTCTGCCGTTGCTTCGGTTTTGTTTTCGGTGTCGGCAGGGAGAGCGGTTTCTACGGTGGTTTCGGTTGCGGAGTCCGTTACTGTTTCGGTTATGCGGCTGTCCGCTGCCGTGCCGCTGTCGGGCGTTGCTTTGTTTGCATTACATCCCGCAAGGGCGAGTATCATCAGTCCTGCAAGGAGGACTGCGGGCATTTTCCGTTTCGTCATCATAATCACCTCTACTTACACAATACCGAAAAACTCGCAAAAGTCCAGCGAAATCGAAAAGTTTCGAGAAAAAGTTACATACTTTGTGCCGGACTTTCGTCCTCATCGGGTAATTCGTCCTCGGATTCCTCCAGAGCTTCACGGTAAGCGCCGAGGACGGCGTCATTAACACTCTGTCTTGCCTCATCGGTGAGGGCGAAGACGATGTCGGAATATTTGGTTTCGCCGCTGCCGGTTTTGTAGGAGCGAAAGGGCATCCGGGCGAACATCCCTTTCTGACCGTCCACAACGGCGATGTCCTTAATAACGAACGCGCCGCCGATATTCGCGCTGGCATAGGCTTTGACCGTGGCGTTTTCACGGTCGATCATGCGGTCGATTTTAGCACTGACCGACAGCTTGGGTTTGGATGAGGTGTTTGCTTTCTTGGTTGCCATAATAATTCCTCCTGATTATATATTGGTATTTTGGGATTTCTGTTCAGCCCACTTGACGGACAAATGCACAAGAGCTACACGCTGTTGTTCAGCAGAGAGGCTGTCGAGGAAATCCTCAAGCGTCATCTCGGTTTCCTTGTCGTCTGTCTTGGTGCCGGAGCAGTTATCGCAAATCTTTTCACGCTTGACGGTGACAGTTCTGCCGTCCGGTGATTCGGTGAAGGACAGCACATCGTTATAGGTGAAGCCGACACGCTGTCTTATCTCAAACGGGATAGTGATGCGCCCTCTTTTGCCAAGAACACGGTATAGCTTTGTCATATCAGTTCGCCTCGCTTTCATCGCAATTATCACTGCAGGGACAGTCCTCGCAGTCGCCGTCACAGTCTATATCGGCAATGGGACAGTTTTCGCAATCGCCGTCACAGACGATGTCCTTCGGATCGTCGATGTTTTCAATGACGATCTTATGTCCGTCTGCGTACATCTGCATGGGATCACCCTCGAACATTCCGGCTTCGAGGAATAATTCGGCAGGCACGGGAAGCATAATGATTTCGGTTTTTATCTTTTTATTCTGCATACGATGTTCTCCTTTAATATTTTTTCGTAGTCGAGTGGCTTGTCGATGGAATCGAACAGGGTGAGCTGGTGCGGCTGCTGCCGTTCACGCTCAAAGAGGTCATAATTGGCTATGAGCAGTTCGGGAAATTCTTTGCCGGCCTCGTATTTCTGCGCCATGCTATGCACCCGTTTGAAGTCGAAAAAGTCATATTCTTTATATAACTCCCTGATTTCGGGGCAATCGTTATAGGACAGCAGGAATTTGCCTTTCATGCCCGCAAGAGCGTGGTAGAGCCGCAGATGATCCTCCCATGTGAAGCCGCAGTCATACACATATTCGCTTGTGAAGTACGGCGGATCGCAGTAGGTGAAGGTTGTCGGTCGGTCATAGTGTTTTATAAGGGTTTCGAAGTCCTGGTTTTCGATGACCACATTCTCACACCGCTTGGCAAAGTCCTGCACGAGTGTAAACAGCGTTCTGAGCGAAAACGGCTGACAGGCAAAGGACTTGCATCCGCTTGAATAGCTGTAGCGGATGAGTTTTAGGAACATGGCAGCACGGCGTAAGTCGTGATCGTTCCTTGCTGCCGAATACAGCGTCCGCACTTCCTTGGCGGTCACTTCGGGCAGCATTATTTCGGTCAGATCAAGCTGTGCTTTTAGGTAGTCCTCAGTGAATTCCTCTTTTTCGAAGAACTTTTTTAAGATCGCGAAATCGTCACGGGAATTAAGGCTCAAAAAACCGAGTTCACGGATGAACTCCATCGGACGGTCACGCATACAGCGGAACAGATTGACGAGGTTGTGATTGTAATCGTTGAACACCTCGAATTTGTCCGGCATGGGCTTTCCGAGCAGTACCGCACCGGAGCCGCCGAACGGCTCAACATAGCGGTCACAGCCTATGGGAAACAAGGCATACAGGATATGGAGGATAGAGGTTTTGTTGCCTATCCAAGTTACAGGGGATTTTATTTTGATCACCTCACTTTGAGGCGGTCAATCGTTATAAAGAAAAAGCGGCGGTATCTTTCGTCTTTATAACGATCGATACCGCCGTGGATTTATTGCTTATTCTGTTTTGGCTCTCTCTTTGGCACGGAGCCTGCGTATCTCGTCCTCATAGTCGTTGATGCGGTTGATCTGCATACATCCGAGGATACAGAAGCTGACGCACCCGCCGAGAAGGAGACCGATCATGAGCATGGCGATTTCCATTCTACATTCCTCCCATCGTTATGCTTTCGTCCTCATCGGGAAACAGCTCGGCGGTCCGGATAGCGTCCTCGCCGAGTCCGCGGAGCAGGCTGTTGAAATCCTCAATGTCGCAGCAGGAGCGGATACCGTAATCGGCACACAGATCTCTGTAATAGCCGAGTTCCATGCCATCTCTGTCCATGAGGATATTTTCGTTCAGTTCGAGCCATGCCTTTTGCTTTTCCCAACATACGCAAAGCGAGGTCGGGAAACCGCCTGTTTGGTCGCACTGAAAATCCGGCGAAGTATATACCTCGCCTGATGCGTAAAGCTCTGCGGTTTTCTTTTGCAGTTCGTCATAGGTCATAAGCGCATACCCATCCCTTCGTCCTCATCCTCGGATTCATCGCCTCCCGTTATATTGACATATTCGCCGATAATGCAGAGAGCTTCGTCATAGCTGCCGCACTCATGAATGCGGCCGGTCATTTCCGTTGCCTGTTCCGCAAGTCCGTTATGGCGGAGTGTACGGGCGGCAAGCCCCATAAGGTTGAAGATGTTTCCGTCCTCGCCGATGAGCTTGCAGTCGGGCTTTTCCCGTTCGGGCGCGGCTTTGTCAACAAACCCGCCGAGGCGGTTCGGCACATAGTCCGAAAGCCAGGTGCCGCCGAACTGTTCGTGGGAACGCAATCTCCACATGGCGAGCTTGCCCATGTCGATTTCCAACCCGTCCTCAAAGGGAAAGAGGATATTGGTGATTTCTCCGTTTTGGAATACGGAGATATTCTCAAATTTGCTGCCGTTTTTCAGAATACCCTCATCGGTGAGGAGACCGTTGATGCCGTCAAGCCACTCCTGCGGATCGCCGCCGCAGCCCTGCAAAACAAGTCCTTCCTTGCCGTTCATTTGGCGAAGGTCATCGGTGGTTACGGTTTTGATGCTCATATTACATACCTCCCATCTGCATGGCTTCGTCCTGGGCTTCTTCCTCGGCAAATTCGGACGGCGTCATTTCATCGCCCAAAAAGTTCGGCTCGGTGTCCTCATCCAGCGGAATATATCCGCTTTCGCCGAAATCGAGAATATCCCGCATCAGAACAGTGCCGCCGTAGTTGACTCCGACCTTCGGCTCAATAGAACAGAAGCGGTCGCCGTCGTCGCTGTGGCGTAAATCATAGGCGTACAGTCCCTCGGGGATCTGTTCGGGCATGAGCCGTCCGTTGCTGAACAGCGCTCTGCGGTCAAGCACCTCGATGACATCCAGCTTTTCCTCGGTCATCGCCTGCGTTTTCAGTTCCTTTGCCTCCGGCTCGTCATACGGCACGGGCTTGAACAGATGTCCGTTTCGGGCGGAAATAACGCCGTAATCCGTAACGGCTGCACCGAGGCGACCGAGCAGCTTATCCGCCTCATTTCTCGGAAGCAAGTTTTCAAGCCACCTGCTGTCGAACTCCGTGCTTGTGTTTTCAAGAATATACTTCTTGAAGAAGGCATCCGCAGTGTCGGGTTCGGCAGTAAATTCATAACGCCACAGATTTTGGGCAATGTCCAGTGCGCCTTTTAGCGTTGCGGTATCCTCTGCGTTCAGCACTGCCTTGAATTTTGTCTGCTCGGATTCGCTCATTGCCGCAATGCGCTGCGCAAGGGTGTTCAGCTCGTCGATTTCTTCCATGCTGTCAAACATATCCGATGTGATCTGCGGTATAGATGAGTAGAATTCATAGCAGAAACAAAGGTTTATTTCCGGTTCGCCGCACTTGTCTGTTACATTGAATAATTCGTCCGAATCGGCAGGCAGGCACAGATCATGAAGCGCAGGGTCTTCGTCGGAAAAAGTACTTTTCGGATATGCGCCGACCTTGAGCAAAAACGCAGCGTTTTTCGGTTCTTCCTCCGGCAAGGTCACGCCGTCATACACCTCCGGCCGTTCATAATGCACGGTGGGGATATACAGCCTGCCCTCAAACACGCCGTTATCGTTTTTTTGCTGCACTCTGCCGATCTGTTCTGCGTTCAAAAAAGGAACGGCACTTTCGGGGATACCTTCGAGGTCGGAGAGCAGTTCGTTTTCAAAGGCAAACCGACCGAGCTCGGAAAGATTGCTCACATTATGAGCGACGGGAACGGTGTCCAAGCCATAGGTGCAGTTGATGAGATCTTTGATGCTGACGGGGTTTTCGTCTGCGTCGTTGAATATCTGCTCGGTCACGGCGTAAAACACGGGCAGTTCCTCGTCGGGGAGAGAAGCAAGCCGCTTGGCAAGGAAGTTCTGTTCATCCAAACTGAAAGTATTCAAGCGGATGTCCTGCATCTCCGGCAGGATATCGCATTCGAGGATGCTGACTTCAACCGTGTTTTCTCTGCCGACGGCACGGGTTCTCTGCATAGCGTCCTTGATTTCATAGTCCGCCGCAGGCAGCAGTAATTCGGCATAATAATATCCGCCGTTAAGTGCTTTTTCGGCGGACAGTTCAAGCCTCATAATTTTTCTGTTATAGTTCATTCTCGCTTATCCTTTCTGAATTTGCTCTTGGTATATTCGCTTGATAACAGCACCGACAGCAGAAACAACAGGTACGCTTACGGCATTGCCTGCCATTTTGTAGAGCCGTCCGTCGCTTAGTCCCGCAGCCTTGGCTTTGTCGAATTGCTCATCCGCAAAGCCCTGCAAGCGCCAGCATTCTCTCGGCATGAGCTTTCGCACTCTGCCGTAACGGAGGATACCGTGCCGGTCCTGCACCGTAAGGGTGAACATCGGCTCGTTAGGCTCTTTTATCCACCTTCCTTGCTGACGGATGGTTTTCTTATCGGGCGTCACAACGGCTCTCGGCTCGTCCTCAATAAACACGGCGGAGTGTTCGCCCTTGTGCTTGCTGATGCCGCTGTCCTGTCGGGCGGTAATGCACCGAGCCGTTTCGGTAAGCTTTGCGCCGGCGTTCATGTCGATAAAAAAATAGCCCTGCGTATTGCCGGGCGTTACGGTATGGGCGATCTTTTCTCCGACCCGTCCTCGCCGTGTATTCATTGTCGGGTAGGCAAGGTCTATGCTGTCACCGGGGTGTGCGAGCTGAAAGCCGGATTTTGTATCTACCTTGATAGGCAGTGCTACATCGTAGAGTCCGGTTTTTCCTCCGAAGCCTCCGGCATTGCTTGTGAGAGTAATGCCGACTCCCTCGTCCGAGTAGACCCGATTGCCCTCTGTGCCTCCAAGGAGTTGGATAAGAGACGCTGCATTTGCGTTTGTGAAAGATAGTATTTCTCCGGCACATCTTTCTCTAAGATATCCGACAATATACACGCGCTTTCGGGATTGGGGGACACCGAAATCCTTGCTGTTAAGGATTTGCCATGCGACATCGTACCCCAGCTCATCCAGCGCACCGAGGATGGTCGCAAAAGTCCTGCCTTGGTCATGCGACAACAATCCGGGAACATTTTCAAGCAGCAAAAAAGGTGGTCTTTTAACGGCGGCAATTCGGGCGATCTCAAAAAAGAGAGTGCCTCTTGTGTCATCTTGGAATCCTCTGCGGAGCCCTGCGATACTGAAAGACTGACAGGGAAAACCGCCGCAAATAAGGTCGATATCCGGCAGGGTGTGTGGATCAATGGTTCTTGCGTCTGCAAAATACAATTCTCCTTCCGTTGGGTACATGGCGTCATACGCCTGCTTTGCGTATTTGTCTATCTCGCAGTAGCCGACGCACTCAAAGCCGCCGAGCCGTTCAAGCCCCGACCGAAAGCCGCCGATGCCTGCGAACATATCCAAAAATCTGATCGGCATAGGTCATCCGACTGATACCGTTGTTTTTCTGTTCCGCCTCGCTTTCCTTACATCGTCATACCGAAGCCCTCGGATTCGTCCTCATCCTCGGTTTCCTCATCGGCGCTGTTGTCGCCCTCACATTCGCCCGCAAAGCCGTTTTCTGCGGCTTCCTCGTCCGCTTCCTCACAGGTATCCTCTGTGGGGCTTTCGGCGTCAATTTGGCTCTCACGCTCGGCCTGCTCTCGGTCGAGTTCGGTTTCAATAAGACCGAGGACGAATTCCTTCTGACTCATATTGTTGCGGTGCAGGTAGTCCTTGATTCTCTGAAACAGTTCCTCCGGCACCTGAAATGCCATCGTTCTCATATTGCCCATGCTATTTCCTTCTTTCTGTTGTATTTTCGGGTGGAGCTCATCGTCCACCGCAAGGGTGATAAACTCAGCCATTGTCATCCCTTCATGCCGTTCGAGATATTCTCTGATTTCGGCATGGAGGTCGGCATCGATTTTTACGGTGATGCCTTTCTTTTCATCCGCCATTGCGCTCGTTCCTTTCTATATATTTTTTGATAATTTCCGCAAGCAGTTCCTCTGCCGACACTTCACGCTCGGCTGCTTCCCGAAGCAGCATATCTGCCTGCGGCTGCGGTATAAGAATATCGTGTTCCAATAGGCAACCTCCTACATTCCCATGACGGGGCCGTTGTCCTCGTCCATGTCCTCGCTGTCGTCCAGTTCCTCGGCAAGTTCCTCATCGGTGAGCTTGCGGAAGGAGTCCTCGCCGGGGATGATGCCGAGCTGCCTGCCATTATCGAATTTGCAGTGAACGGTGGACATATCATCCACAAACATTACAGTGCCGCGCATATTATCCTCGACAGGTCTGGGATCGTCACCCATGTGCAGAAGCAGAATCCGTGTTCCTTCGGGATAGAGCTCTTTGTATCTCTGTGCCTGTCTATGCAGACGGTCATATTCGTTCATTTCATTTACCTCCGTGTTTTCTCTGTAAAATTCCAATTCGTAAATAACGCCGTTTTCACCGCGCTTGTCCAACACCTTAACCGCAGTGCCGTCAAAGATATATCCGCCGGCCTTGCCGAACTCAGTGAAAAAGCCTTTGCCTCCATTGCAGTCGGAGAATCGATGGTTTGGCTCATCCTTGATTTTCGAGTAAAAGCCGTTGGTCTGCACCTTTGTCACCACACGGGTCAGCCCAACGATGTCGGGGTGGTATTTGTGTCTTGTCGCTTTGAATTCCGTGCCGAGTTTAATATACCGTTTCAGCTCGGCAAGGTTCTTGAACGCCATGGGCTGCGGCGGTTTTGCTTTATCTGTCATCAGTTCATCTCCATTCCGTAATATTCCTCCGGCGGTCGTAAAAAGGAGAAGTCGACATCCTCGATGTTGTCGCAATGTCCGGCAAGGAAATTTTCATCCCGTTCCATGCGCATCGTCAGATATGCGACCTCCTCGGGAGTGGCGGTCACGGTTTCTCCGCCGCCGTAAAGGTATACCTCGGCGTGTACGCTGACCTCTGTTTCCGCATCGACATTTTTCATGAAGTCATCAAAGGCTGTCCAGCCGACGAGGTCGTCGTACTCTCTCGGTATTCCTCCGACCGTGAATTCCGCTTCGTCATAGCCCGCGGTTACGGTAACCGCAGAAAACAGCAAGGCCATATATTACATCCCTCCCATCTGCATTTCATTTTGCTGCAGGTATTCGTCAAACTCGCTCTCGGTCATCATGGCGTAGTCATCGCCGCTGTTCCAGAAGGAGACGAACAGCTCGCCGTCCATCGTATCAATGGGCTGCTGCTCGAAGCCTTCGCCGAGGCCGTCCGAGCACTGTCCCATAAGCCAGTCCCGGAGAGACCCCGTTTCCTCTGCCGTAAGTGCTTCCTTGAGGCTGCAGTCGATTCGTCCGAACAGCCTATCGCTGCGCATTTCCACCGACCATACCGCCGAGGTCAGCTTTTCGCTCACGCCGTCATCCTTGTTATAATAGGCTGCCATATCGTTTTCGTCATTGGCGGTGTAACGCTTCAATGCATCGGCAATTTCATCTGCGCTGTCGGCAAGGTAGGAATCTCCGACCGTGAACATATCTCCGTCGCCCTCGTCGATGTTGCCGACAAGCGGACAGAAGAACACAGCCTTTACGGGGCCGGCGTCCTGCGTCATCTGACGGACGGCGTTTATTACTTCGTCCATTGAATCGTACTGGTCGTAGAGGACATTCTGTTCAAGTTCCTCTTTGATGTCCTCGCTTGCCGCCCCAATAACAAGCGTCAGCATATTGGCATCTGCGATGGAGTTTTTCTCATTCAATGTGAGGAGCAGATGCTGACCGAAGTCGCTCTCACTAAACAGCTTTACACCGATATCCTCGCCCTCATTGTCGGTCAGCGGGATCTGTTTCGGCGGCTGCATAATGCCGATAGACTGTAGCTTTTCATAAATGTCGTAAATGCTGTGAGGCAGTTCGAGGACAAGGGTGTTCTCTTTATTGCGGATAACTGCGGTAATCATATTTACATTCCTCCCATCGTCATAGGCTCGTCCTGATATAAGATGTCCAGCAGGCTTGTGTCGGTGTCGTTGTAGATGAAGCCGCTGTCGACAAATTCGCCGTAGTATGCATCGCCGATATACTTTCCAAAGGCTTTGTAATCGAAGAACTTTTCTACGGATGGATTTACACTGTAATCCGCATTATTCTCCGTTACATATATTCCGACTTCCTCATAATTGCTTGCACCTATAATAAAGGTAAAACAACCAAGATTTTCAGCAAGCCGTGCAAGCTGCTTGGCGTCCTCGGCCTTGCCGTATTCGGCAACAGCCCACAGCTTTTCCAAGTCTATATCGGCGTTGTTGACGGCGGCTGCAAGTCGATTCAGTTCGTAAATACCTTCCTCGGCGGCGATATCTTTGAAGCGTCCGATCCACTTGTCGCTATCAATGCAAATGTCCTCCCATGAGAGCTCCACATCATCCGGTGTGGGTGCGCCGAGTCGGGCGAACGTTTTGTCGATGGCTTCTTCCTCGCAGGGCAAATACAAGAATTCGTTTTTTCCGTTGTATTCAGCCCGCAAAAAGCAAAGCATTTGATCATACACATATGCCGGAAAGTTCTGCCCGTCATAATCCTTTACGAATGGTGTGTCCTCGTCGACAAACAGTAAGCCGTGTTCGGTAAAAACGCCCTTGCCGGATCGGACCAGCTTCCGCCCGAACTCTGCATATTTCGGATCATCCGCATCATCGGCAGGCAGACAGCCCTTGACCGTGAGCAGATACTCTCTGCCGATCTTGCCCATATCGCCGATGTCCTGAATCAGCGGATAACGATTGAGGTTGAAGCTCAGATTGATGAGGTCGGGCAAGGTGTCGAAGCCCTCTAATTTCATCGCCTCGTAAAACTGATATTCCTCATCGCCGAAAAAGCTGTCCATCCGTTTTCCGAGGTAGTTGACTTCATCGAGATTGACGAATCGGTCTTGGAGGCAGCCGAGTTCCTCGGGGAATACGACCTCGGACACATACAGTTCAAGGGGTGTGACATCCTCGGCGTGGATTCTTTCGAGCGCCGCACTCATTTCCTTTTCTGTGCAGGGAAAGCGGAGATCGGTCTGACTGTTTCCGTATTTGATTTTCAGTTTAATCATGGCAAATCTCCTTTATGGCGGCGAGTCCGAATCTGCGAATTGCCATAGCGTTGCAGATGGTGCAGAACAGCATAGGCGGAACAAGGTTGGAGTCCGACAGATCCGACACGGTAATATGCTTTGTGCCGAGCGTCAAATCCTTTGCCGCACAGTAGAGGGTGTAGGCTCGTTCGGTGCAGTTGTTGAGCTTGATGTTTTCAAAGAACACACAGCCGTTATTTATATGGTGCTTGCAACAGCCCCACAGCCTTTGATCGGCAGTGAGCAGATACAGTGCCGAAAGCAATGCGTAATTTGCTTTGAGGATGTTCTTGGCGGCAAGCTCAAATCTTGCCCGATGCTTTTCATTTATATATGTCATTGGTTTGTCCTCGCTTTCTATATATTCATTGAATCTCTTTCGAAAGGGCGGACAGCGTATCTGCCTCATGGTGGCTGTCAGTATTTCTGTGGGGGGAGCGGCGGTTGCCGTGATGAATACCTGTGCTTCGGTAAAACGGAAGCCCACGCCTCTCGGTGCAAAATTCGGAACGGCCATCATCAGCCGTTCCATGCGTCTGTCATGTGGATTATCTGAAAATATGGTCATTGTTTCTCTCCTTGCTGTGAAATAGAAAAAGCCCTCCGGTTTTTGTGTAACCGAAGGGCGATTGATAATATTACATATTTTGTTGTGGGGCTGCTGTCTGTTCAAAGGTCGGCGGCTCGACTTCGAGGGAGGGGTATCCGTCCGTGAGCTTTTCTTGGAGCTTATCGAGCTGCCGTTCCTGCTCATAGGTCAGCGTTTCGCAGTTGCCTTTGGCAAAGTCCACACAGCGACAAAGGTCTGCCGATTCATTCTCACTGAACAGGCGGTGTTTGTTGACGAGACCGAAGCGCACGGCAAAGGCTTCCTTGACATATTCATAGTTCGGCGAGTAATCTCCCCAGAACACCGAGTCGCCGTCTGCATTCTGTTTCCATGTGCAGAACATAAAGCCGTTCTTTTCACTGTAGGTTGCCGCCAACACGGTATCTCCGAATGCGGCAAGCTGTCTGTAATCGGAGACGCCGTCGGCTTTCAT
>ULTX01059743.1_pt1 | contig 41928 bp, 41 predicted proteins | sample 1958041 | NCBI WGS metagenome assembly ULTX01 (sample SAMEA4835747, study PRJEB28245) | human gut metagenome | biome: gut microbiome; material: fecal sample | place: Denmark | collected 2008
CGGGAACGCATACTGTTCATTCTCCGCGTCATAGCACTCCTGATAACAATCATAGCTGCAATCAGATGCTCGATAGTACTCTATTGAACAGCCCATACCCAAAACACCTGCGAGGCTCCTATGCCCCGCAGGTGTTTTTTATATCCTAATCTCTACGCAACCGTTATCCCCAGAAACACATCAGGTTACGCCTTTCTCCGATTCATTTTTTATACATACTCACCGTCACCGGAATTATACATCCGCACGACCGGCAATACACCTCGCACCTGTTCCACCTCGCCTATCCCCGACACGCCACATTCTTTTCATACACCTGCCCCATCTGTTTTCTCCTTATCAGATACATACTGAAAACATATCCTCTTATAACATAAATCTACGAGCGTTACAGATAAGTCCATATAGCGTTATGAAACAGCCTGTATTGGCCTCTGATATGGGCCATATCATGCCCTAATATGGCCTATATCACGCCATGATTAAGGCTGTATCGCAAGCCGGAATGGGCCGTTTTGCTGCATAGGAAAGACCGTATCATAACAGACATGTATAGTCCTGTCGGGACAGCCGATACCATCGGTCGCTCGTCATTTACAATGTAAACTTAAAAACATACTTGCAGAGACTTCAGAACCACTACTACAACAGACTAAAAATGAATAATATTATCCATAAGAAATAATAAAAATACCCAACTTCTATGTTTCAAGAAATTGGGATATAGACATTGTGGTTTTGCCAACAATACAGTTAGATTTCAACCGATTTTTTCTCTGTTTAAAAGTGCCAGAAAGAAAAATGAACAAGATTCAAACCGTTCATAAACACATTATTTTGAAATGATATATTCTGCAATCTCCCTAAACACGTTACCAGCCATTACCCCACCGCTTACAGGTATATCCTTTTTGTTAATAATCACAATAATGGAATATTGTGGATTATTGAAAGGAAAGTAACCGCAAAACTCCGCACAGTAAGAACCGTTTTCCTGCCGTATTGTTCCAGACATTCCAGCAACTTCCGTCGTGTTCGTATTGGCCTTCACCCCCAATCCGTCTGTAACGGCATAACGTAATACGGATTTCATACTATCATTTTCAGCACCGGCAGCAATCTCATTGACAAATGTTAACGTAAGCATTGGTGTTATCATAGCCCATTCTCCATAATTAGCCAAAACGATTGATGAGGTTGTATCGCCTATCATGCTGTATATATTACACACGTTTCTGAAATATTCTTCTTTGTTGTTTCCAAATGCTTTAACAAGCATCTTGTAATTGCCTATAACAGAGTTTTGTGCAAATACTTGTTTAACAGTCAGTTTTCCGTAACCGCCACTATGCCAATTATGGTCAAATAGTGTATCATTGCCAACGATGCACATACCGTTTCCTGTATCTATCGTGTCATTTAAATGTACTTTGTCTGTTTTCAATGCCGCAGACAGAGTAGCAAGGCGTACCAGTTCGGACCTATAAGGAGTCGTTGATACTTTACCATAGGATGCTTTTATCTGTCCTGTTTTCACTTCCATAACCAGAACTTGCCCCGATTGTGCTCCAAACTCTTTCAGTTTATCTTCCATGATTGATGCAACTTTGTTTTGCAAAGTAGAATCTATTGTAGACACTTTCTCTACTTTTCCTTGTGTCATATTGCAAGCAGACAAGACCATGGCCATAGCAATAAATATAAATGTTATTTTCATTTGTTTTTATTTTTTATAGGCCTTTTTCCAATCTATACTCATAAATTGAAATTCATCAAAAAAGTACTACTATTTCTTCATTCATAGTTTAACCATATAACCAGGACGTAATTGACGTAATGTGTTCACCAAGAAAACAAATAAATCATCTTTAGGTACATTCTGAACACCTGCTCCATCATAATATATCACTCCATTTCTGCAAACGATTTGATATGGAGCATAATTAATGCGTCCCAAGGTAAAAAATACGCCTCTTGTAAACCGAATCTCGTTTTCACATATTTCTACTGCCCCCACATTGGAATGGTTTTGGAGATATGAATGTATTAAAGCCGCTAATGGGAACCATGCACGGTTATCAATTTTTTTAACCAAAGATAAACGAATATTCATTTTACTAAGTTTTAAATGTTTGCCTTCATATTAAAAAGAACACACAAATCCGTCAGTATTTGTCTGTCTATTATTTCAGGGGAAAAAGTTCCATTATCACGCACTATACCATTTTCATTCACGACCAAACCATTTGTTGCAAAACGACATATCCCTAATTTTAAGCCAAATTTATAGTAGGTTATCTTTTCTGCATCAATAACAGCCTTACCCGCCACCCCATATTGCTGCTTTGCTAAAGAAATCAATTCTTGCAGACGAACAAGAGTACGGTAATCATACACGCCTCTTACACCATATGTTTTTTTTATTATTATCATGCGAAACGAGGATAAATAAGGTTGAATATTTCAATATTATCAGGAGAGGTTGGTGCCATTGCACCGACATAGTCTAATTGTTTTCTAACCCACCCGCATTTAAGATTTGAGCCAAAACGATAAATCACATTTCCGTATTCAATATAAAAATTGTAAGCAATATTGCCTGATACTCCTTGAAATTCAGGATTGAGACATTTACCAAAATCTATACGATCTTTATATATGATTACATCATTGTTTTGAGACAGTATTATTCCGCTTCCTATTACAGACGACAAATGATAAGCTGCGATACGTGAGATTGACTTTACTGAACTGTCAAGCTTTACATTTAGTAAATTACTGTTATTTATAGGAACATCTACAGTAGCATCTCTCAATCCACATCTATCAAGCAAAGTTTGAAATATCAAAACCGCATCAGGTTTATCCTTACCATCTCCATCTATAATAGCTTTACCAAAATATTGTTGTGCTACTTTTTTCTTATTAATACTCATTGAGCCTATAATTCTGAAAAAGCCATCCTGTCCTTCCTTTTCTACTATTTCCGGAATTATTCTTCTCATCTCGTAATGATCTATGTTTAGTTCTTGGAAAGCATCACATATAAACAGATTCCCTTTTGGGGTGTCAGCAACTAAACACGTAAGAGTTGAAGCGATAACATACTTTTCTTTTTGTGTGAACGGAACGTCCAATTTAACTTTATTAATTGACATAATATAATTATAATTAGTTGCTACCCAATATTCTGAAGTAGCGATTTATTATTGCCACTAAAGGTGTATATCACTTTTGTAAATAAACTCCGAACCATATTTTATTTATTGTTTATGATTGCTGTCAAATTATAAATTACGTTCTTGCTGTAAGTAAGAATATCGTGCATTCTCATTTTATCCCCCAAAAAGGTAAACACAGAAACTCTTGCACTACCACTATTGCTGAATGTATCTATTAAATCCTGATGGATATGTTTAAGCACATTCAAACTATTTTGCAAAGTATCAACAGATACATTACTGCGTACTTGGTTTTGCGTAATAGTTACTTGGTTTTCTAAGTCTTTCAATAAACGATTGACTTTATTGATCGATGATACAGCATTTAAAAGTCCCATAATATTAATAATTTAAATTCTGATATAGATATTCCATTGTATCTCTAAAGTAGGATTCCCACATTAGAACTCCCACACGTTCTCCATTCCAAACATCAACAGTCGCTCCCATCATTAACATTCTATCCATTTCAGACAGATTATGTTTGATTCTATCATATTTGTTTCCGTAACGGACAATGTTGACAAAATGCGCTTTTATTTTGTTTCGATTCCTACCATCAATCATATTATAATTGAGGTGTATTAAAGCACTGATAGCCCTCATTTCACTATTGATCTTCTCTATCTGCTTTAAAGCATCTGCTTCTGTATCTGGTGAAAATAATCCCATATATTTATCTTATGCATTATTGAATAAGTTGGTTGGTAAGATATATTATTGTATCTAATCTATTCTTTTGTCCCATGAATTGGAAATCAGCATATTGTACTGTATTACCACCAAGTTTCTCTAGAGTAGAAAGTTCTTTTAGATGATTAATAATCTCTCGCTTCTTAAATTCAAGGTAATTACGGTTGTTTATAAAATCCGTCTCAGATTTTCTTAAATAATCAACAACATCTTGTTCTAAAATAGACAAGACTTTATACACTTTCCGTATAGTGTTCATGCTTCCCCAAAATCCCATGGCTTTATACTATGTATGTTCCTCATCCTCCATTGGAACACATCGTTATTCTATACGAAAAACGTGAGGACTGTATCTTGCTTATCCTCTTATCTGGCTTCTCGCATTGCCTATGGAGTGGATAAGCAACAGCCACTCACGCCATGCGAGTATATAGCTCTCCATCTCAGGATAGTATATATCCGTAGCGTGAGCGTTGTTGCCGCACATCCTACTCCATATCCAATTTTGCGAGAATTCGATAAGAAGGATGAGTTCAATAACGCTCTTCGTCCTTTTATGTCTGACAACCTTGTGGTAGTCGAAGGCAAAGATAGCAAAAAGCATTGAATATTCTTACAAAAATTAAAAATATTTGCTGATTTCTGCGAAACAACGACATTTGGGATGAATAACAGATGCGTATCATCCAACAAACCACTCTCAACTATATCTTTACGAAATTCAAGGGAAATCTTGTTTTAGATCTAAGAGCTATCATAACCATTCATTTTATAATGAAAAACAACAGTTATTATAAAATTATATATCCCAAATAACGACGTCTTAACAACAAGAATATGATATAAAAGACTTATGTGCCGTCATATCCGTACCAATATAAATACCGGAACTTATATAACGACACATAAGTCTACTATGTATATAAAACTTTTGTCTTAAAAAGCTGCTACATTCAGCCTGCTACAACAGAAATCAGCTCATCTGGGCTAACCTTCTTCTGCTCGCCCGTCTTCATATTCTTAACAGTTATCATACCTTCGGCGATCTCGCTTTCACCGGCAAGAGCGACATAAGCGATGCCCTTTGCATTGGCATAATTCATCTGTTTCTTCATCTTGCACGAGTCCGGATACATTTCTGTTGCGATGCCTGCCTGACGGCATTTCTGTACAAGCGGCATACAATAAGCCGTCTCGGTTTCTCCGAAATTGATAAACAGCAACTGTGTGGAATTCATGGCTTCCTCCGGATAAAGATTCAAGCCATTCAGCACATCATATATTCTGTCTGCTCCGAAAGATATTCCAACACCACTCAATCCGGGCATACCGAATATGCCCGTAAGATTGTCATAACGACCACCACCGGAAATACTTCCTATGGGGAAGTCGAGAGCCTTCACCTCAAAGATGGCACCAGTATAATAATTAAGACCACGTGCAAGAGTAAGATCCAACTGAACCTCGTTCTTAAGATTACACAATCCGAGCTTTTCAAGAATGTATCTTACCTCTTCAACACCTTTCAATCCTGTCTCAGATGCGGAAAGCACATTGCTTATAACCTCCAGCTTCGACTCGTTGGTACCACTCATGTTGATTATAGGCTGGAGTTTTTCTACCGCATCATCCGGAATACCACAATCACGCAGCTCTGCATTCACTCCATCTACACCGATTTTGTCAAGTTTGTCTATTGCAACTGTTATATCGACAATCTTGTCGGCCTGTCCTATCACTTCGGCTATACCCGCAAGAATCTTGCGATTGTTTATTTTTATGGCAACACGCACACCCAAACGAGAAAAAACCGTATCTACCATCTGCATCAGTTCGACCTCATTGAGCAGTGAATCTGACCCAACCATGTCTGCATCGCACTGATAGAACTCTCTGTAACGTCCTTTCTGCGGGCGGTCAGCACGCCATACCGGTTGTATCTGATATCGACGGAACGGCAGTTGCAGTTCATCCCTATGCATGACAACATATCTTGCAAACGGAACGGTGAGATCATAGCGAAGTCCTTTCTCACAGAGTTTTGGTGCGAGTTTCAGTGAATTACGCTCGGCAAGTTCCTCATCACTCACTTTGCTAATATAATCTCCAGAATTCAGAACCTTGAACAGAAGCTTGTCGCCTTCCTCTCCATATTTACCCATGAGAGTATGAAGAGTTTCCATGGCTGGCGTCTCTATCTGTTGGAATGCGTAAAGAGAAAAAACCTCCTTTATTGTGTTGAAAATATAGTTGCGTCTCGCCATCTCCAACGGCGAGAAATCACGGGTTCCCTTTGGTATGCCAGGTTTATTCATCTATAAACTTCTTTTTACTTTTTTCTAACGATTGTCTGTTCACGATCCGGACCTATCGAAACAATATCAATGGGCGTCTCAAGTTCTTTCTCCAAGAACTTTATATAATCCAGGAATTCTTTCGGGAACTGCGACTCGTCTGTATAACCCGTCATATCGGTTTTCCATCCCGGAATGTCTACATAAACAGGTTCGATGCCTTTCTCAATGTTATACGGGAAGTCTCTTGTTTCTGTTCCATTCTGTCTGTAAGCGACGCATGCCTTTATAGTATCAAAGCTGTCCAGAACATCGCTTTTCATCATTATCAGACTTGTCACTCCATTTATCATTATTGCATAGCGGAGGGCTACAAGATCAATCCATCCACAACGACGTTCACGTCCTGTGACTGCGCCATATTCATGACCGAGTTGACGGATTTTGTCTCCAGTCTCATCAAAAAGTTCTGTCGGGAACGGACCTGACCCAACACGTGTACAATAAGCCTTCATTATACCATACACATTGCCGATCTTATTCGGACCGATACCAAGTCCGGAGCATGCACCGGCACATATTGTATTGGAAGAAGTAACAAACGGATAGCTGCCGAAATCAACATCAAGCAAAGTACCCTGCGCTCCTTCACAAAGAATATTCTTGCCTTCTCTTAGCTTCTGATTGATTACATGCTCACTGTCTATAACATTGAACTGACGCATATACTCCACACCTTCCATCCAGCGTTTTTCATCCTCAGAGATATCATAATCGGTATATCCCAATGATTTGAGAGTTGCCTCATGGCGTGCTTTATGCTCAGCATATTTTCTTTCAAAGTCTTCAAAGATATCACCCACACGTAAACCATTACGGGAAATTTTGTCTGTATAAGTAGGGCCGATACCTTTGCCGGTTGTTCCAACCTTGTGGTCGCCTTTCAGTGATTCGTATGCACGGTCGAGCACACGATGGGTAGGCATTATCAGGTGAGCTTTCTTCGATATATATAAACGCGATTTAAGATCATGGCCGCTCTTTTCAAGTTCCTTTGCCTCATCCATAAACAAATCCGGAGCAAGCACTACTCCATTACCGATGATATTGACCTTTCCTCCTTGGAATATGCCTGACGGAATGCTGCGAAGTACATATTTCTGTCCTTCGAACTCCAAAGTGTGACCCGCATTAGGTCCGCCCTGGAAGCGGGCTATGACATCATATTTAGGAGTAAGTACATCGACTACTTTTCCTTTACCTTCGTCTCCCCACTGAAGACCCAGCAGAACATCAACTTTACCTGTATTCATTTATCTGAAATTTAAAAATTCGTATTTCCGGAATAATATATCATAACTGAATATGCCACAAAGTTACGTTTTTTTATCTAATAATGATATATATGCTATTAAAAAATGTCTGTTTTCATATCTGCCAATGCAGAATCAGCCAGAGCAGAATAATTTTCGTCTATTGATATAAAACGCATAAGACAATTCATTGCCGCATGTTTCAATGATGTATTATCACCTGCGAACACCTTATGCACACTTTTCAGGAAATGTCCGGACTGATCCTTGTCTGGTCTGAATCCTTTCATTATCAATCTACTGAAAACATGATAGGCACATATCTGCGCTATGGCATTATCGCAGTCCATCCATCTTAAAGACAACAAATGTGCATCGTTAACATACTGAAATAAATTAAGCGCACACATCTCTGCAATTTCGACAGATTTGGTATGCATAATCCATTCATCGGCAAGCTCAGACGAAACCTTGTCTGCCGGCATCAACATGGTTGCAAGGATCTTGCATTCTCTGATATCATCTTTCCATAATCCGGAAGCCAGCTCATAGCTTTTTTCATATCCTAAAGCTATTTCTTTAAGTTGAGCAAAAGGAATACCCCAGTTAACTTTATATTCAAGTCCTTTATCACGCATAGAGCGAGACGTCACACCATTCATGAATAAATGGAATGTCTTCTTTATCTGTCTTATGTTTTCTGATATCTGATCCATTTTAAGCTATTTTATAAAAATCCATACTCTGAAGAATATCTCATCATCTGATGTTCATAACTTTCTGTATAATCAAGAACTATATCAGTGATATTGCCATCATCATCATAAACGGGTTTCATCCAAGGATTTATGAAACCTTTATATGGCGCAATGTCCAACGCAGCATACCTTTCAAGTATTTCTGTATGTAATTCAGAATCAACATTAATGGCATACTTCTCGACCATTGCTTTTGCCGCCTCATAATCACCTTCACTCTTAATGCGTTGTATCTCAGCCAGAAGTACGGCAAACAATGAACGTAAAGCCTGATAGTCTGTTATTTCAAGATATGTCTTTCCGTCTTTCTTTACCAGTTGAACAACACCGTCAGAATGTTCATATACCCAACGTGCAATCAACGCTCTATTGCGCATATGAGCCTCCTCTATCTGATGCCCGGGTTTAATGCGGGTGAGCTGGGTAAGCATTCCATTCATCATGTAGGTGTAATAATGAGCTTTATAAGCATCCGAGGAATCAAGAAGTCCAAGCTCGCATAATTTTTCATCCGCAATATAATATAATCCAAATAGATCGGCACGGGCTTCTTCTATCGTATTACCATATGCTTTCAGAGCATCTGGGAAGACACCAGGCAACAATTGTCCACTTCCATGTCCGAGACACTCATGCAAATCTGTATGCAGATCATCACATATATTACCATATCGTCTTATATATTCAAGGGTCATTGGGTCTATTACAAATTCCTCATTAAAACCATTGCCCATGGCTGCCTTATCATAAGCTTCAGTAAGATTGCCAATCGTAACACTTTTAGAACCATAACGGGCACGTATCCAATCTGCATTAGGAAGATTTATTCCTATTGCTGACGATGGATATTCATCACCACCAAGCATTGCAGCACACACCACATTTGCAATAACACCTTTTACTTCTTTTTTCTTAAAACGCGGATCTACAGGAGAATGATCTTCAAACCATTGGGCATTGTCGCTGATTGTCTGGGCACGGCGTGTTGCTTCCATATCTTTATAAGAAACAAAACCTTCCCATGACGCTTTCAGCCCTAGAGGGTCTCCATACACTTCAATAAAACCGTTGATAAAATCAACCAGTCCTGAAGTTTCCTTCAACCATTCAATAGAAAACATGTCAAACGTACGTAGATCACCCGTACGATAATAATCTACCAATATGGAGATTATCTTTTTCTGCTGCTCGTTCTCAGCTTCATTACGAGCTTTTTTAAGCCAATATATAATATTTTTTATTGCAGAACCATACAAACCGGATTCAGTCCACTTGTATTCCACGAGTTTTCCGTCACGCTTTACAAGCTTTGAGTTCAAACCATATGAAGGCATAGCCTCATCACTTTCATCCTTCATATCATTGTAGAACGTCTCTACTTCGTCTTGTGTAACATTCTCATAATAATTACATGCCGATGTCACCACAAGATCCTGTTTATCTGCCTTATTTACACGTTTGGGGAGAATAAGCTTATCGAAAATAACAGGAAATATATCGCCACATAAACTATCGACGGTTTCACCTTCTTTCAATGGCAATAAACTTTTATCTGTATTATCTATAACCATTCTGAGATAATCAGAAGAAAACCCTGGAACAAACTTCTCACATCCGTAATGATGATAAATACCATTAGAGAACCACAACCGTTTAAGGTATATTACAATATTCTGGAATTCAATATGTTCACGTTCCCCTTTATATCCAACATATACAGCTTCAAGAAGTTTTCTGATACGAAGATTATAAGCTCCAAACTGATCGGTGGTGATATCGCGTCCTGATAAAGCTGCCTTTGACAGATAATAAATATACTTCTTTTGTTCTAATGTTAATTTATCAAATTCTGGTAAGCGGTATCTTAACAGCTGAAGATCCGCAAATTTTTCATCTGAATACTTGAAAGTTTGTTCCATCTGTAAAACGTATATAGTTTATTAAAGAGACTTATGGCAACCAACAATGCCCATTATTCGATACGGTGCGTCTGTCTATAATGCAAAGGTGTAATTCCTTTATATTTACAAAACGCATTGTAGAAAGACTGACGATTTGAAAAACCAACCATATCTGATATTTCCTGCATTCTTAACTTTGCATAACGTCTGTCTGTCAATAATGTCATAGACTCCTCCACCCGCAATTTATTTATCAATGATGTGTAATTCATATGAAATCTGACACTAAGCACCACTGATATGTATCTCGTATTTGTACCTAACTCTTCTGCAAGTTTTTTTGCTGAATAATGTTTGTCTCTATATTTTTTTTCAATATGCAGGATTCTGATGATTTGTTCGTATAGATCGTCTGACACTTTAGAACTTATGTATTTAAGATATGACGGATCACGTTTCTCTTCTATTTGTTTCTTCTCGCCACTCATTGATTTTTTCATATTTAACACGAAATTGTGGTGTTCTGTTTAACATTATAAAGCCTCACACTCTTTCAGCCATAACGAGCTCGATGCATCAGACGGCATTCGCCAATCACCACGAGGACTCAGGCTGACACTACCGACTTTTGGCCCGTCTGGAAGACACGAACGCTTAAACTGCTGAGTGAAGAAACGTGAGAAAAATGTTTTAAGCCAATGCTTTATAGTTTCATCGTCATAAACATTCACATCAAACGCCTTTCGTGCCAACAAATAGATTTTAGAGGGTCTGAAACCAAAACGTAAAAAATAATATAAGAAGAAATCGTGCAACTCATATGGTCCTACGAGGTCTTCTGTCTTCTGTTTTATCGTTCCGTCTTCCTCTGCAGGAATAAGTTCCGGACTGATAGGTGTATCTATTATATCAAGCAGTGTCTCACGGGATTTCTCATCTACTGCATTATCTGCAACATTTCGAACCAAATATTTTATCAACGTTTTGGGAATTCCGGCATTCACTCCATACATGGACATATGATCTCCATTATAAGTAGCCCATCCTAGAGCTAATTCACTCAAATCACCAGTTCCAACGACCATACCTTTCAACTGATTGCTTAAATCCATCAAGATTTGAGTTCTTTCGCGTGCCTGGCTGTTCTCATATGTTACATCATGTACAGATATATCATGTCCGATATCTTTGAAATGAACTTTGACACTATCAGCAATATTTATCTCCCGTATCGTAACTCCAAGACTTTCCATTAATGACAATGCATTATTATACGTACGGTCTGTAGTACCAAATCCTGGCATGGTAACACCGACAATACCTTTCCTATTCATTCCAAGTTTGTCAAATGTCTTCACACATACCAACAAAGCCAATGTTGAATCAAGTCCACCACTTATGCCTACGATAAGATGCTTACAATCTGTATGAATTATGCGTTTAGCCAAACCTGCAACCTGTATAGAAAATATTTCATTACAACTATGTTGCATGTCATTATCATTTGGAATAAACGGCAAAGCATCTATATCACGCAACAAAGAAAAATCTTTTGGTTGTACTATTCCTGTTGGCTTTATGACAACATCTGAATTATCACGACAATTTACAAATGTTGTGTTTTTTTGTCTTTCAACACGTAACTTCTCAACGTCTATCTGATTAATAACAATCTGAGGTTTAAAACAGAAACGTTCTGACTGCGACAGCAATGTTCCGTTCTCAAAAATAAGAGCATTACCACCATACACAACATCCTGAGTACTTTCACCAAAACCACATCCACTATATACATAACCAGAAATAGTACGTGCACTTTGTTGTGAAAGCAAATTCATAAGGTAATCATGCTTACCTATCAACTCATCACTTGCTGATAAATTAAAAATAATATCAGCACCAGCTAATGTCAATTTATTACTACACGGTTCAGCAGCCCATACATCCTCACAGATTTCAATACCAAACAACACATTGTCTGAAGTTCTGAACAATACCGGCTCTGGAACAATGGAAACAGAATTACCTGCATATCTTATATCCGTAGGCTTCAAATCCTTTGATGAAGAGAACCATCTTTTTTCATAGAACTCGCCATAATTCGGAAGGTAAGTTTTCGGAATCATGCCAATTATAACGCCATGCTGAATTACAAGAGCACAGTTGTATAATGATCCGGAAATATTAACAGGAGCACCGACTATACATATAATATCAAGTTTACGTGTAAAATCCAACAGCTGCATAACAGCCACCTCCGCCTGTTCAACAAGCAATTGCTGTAAAAACAAATCCTGACAAGAATAGCCGGTTACAGACAATTCCGGAAAAACGATTATCTCAACTCCCTTACCTTCGGCCTGTGCCACAAAATCTTCGATCTGCTTAACATTATATTCCGTATCAGCAACCTTTACTGACGGAACAGCCGCCGCAACTGTTATAAAACCGTATTTCATATTATCTTATTGTTATTTGTGTAGCTCCATATCCGTATTCCAGAAATGACGCATCCTGATATTGATATTTTTTATACTTATACTGTAGTTCATGCAAAATAGCATGACGCAAAACACCTTCACCCTTACCATGAATAAATACAATACGTCTGCCCTTATCTGATTTATATTTTTCAAGAGTCTCATGGAATTTTTCTATCTGATAATTCAATATATCAGAGGCATTCATACCAGCAGTCGTATCAAGAAGGGAACTTGCATGTAAATCTATAACAACAATATCATCATTCTTTCTTTTATTAAGGAAAGGATGTCCTTTTTTCCCATCATCATAACGTCTTGCATAGGTATCTTTCCGAGAATTTTCTTCTGAAGAAGCAGAATACATTTCTTTCTTCAATTGTTGTGCATCAACAACAAGAGGACGCATAAGTTTGTCATTCTCAACAATCGGCAGCAACAATGCTATCTCATCAAAGAAATCATTCTCCCTAAACGAATGTAATTTATAAAATTTCACCTTATCTAATCTGAACTGTGCATCCACAACAGGTTTCAACATATAATTTTTATTACGCTTATATGCCAACATCTGTATTGATATACGATCATAATCATTCAAGCTTTCACGTCCAAATTCTTCAATGTGTTTTTTTGTATTCGGCTCTAATTCATCTTGAGAGTGTAATACCCAGTTTGCTCCCTCTGCAGTACAATAAGTATATTGTATAAAATAATTACTGTCGTTTACAATATATACATCAAAAGTTGTCGTTGTAAATAACTTCGGGTCTTTCGGAACAAATGCAATATAGCAGTTCAGGATATCTCCACCCTTACGTTCTTCAATAACATGGCCAATAGCGTTAGCTACATTTATTTCTTTTTTCAAAGAGATATCAGAAATAATATTGTCATTTGAAGAACTGTTTTTTGTAAGAGCCTTTTCGGTTGAGTGTGAAGAATTTATCTTTATTATATTTTGAGAATCATAACTATCTTCCCCACCAACACACACAACATTATTAATTGGTGTCGGAATCTGAAATCCATCTTCATCTTCCACCAATACAATATTTCCTTTAAATCCAGCAACACGTCCTCCTCCGGTTTCACTCAAGAACCGTACTTTATCTCCTATTTTCATAATCTTATTCCTAAATAATTTATAATTTATGGAATCAGAAGAGAGCTGTCTCCATAACTCAAAAATCTGAAATCATGTGACAATGCATAATTATAAATTTTCTTCCAATCACCATTGACAAATGCACTTACCAAGAGTAGCAATGTACTTTGAGGTTGATGAAAATTTGTTATCAACATTTTCACTATTTTATATTTGTAGCCAGGAGCAATTATAATTTGTGTACTTGTATGCAATGCATCCAAGCCTTTTCGGTCTAGGAATTCCAAAATATTCTTCAAAGCATCTATTGGAGAAACAAATTCCATAGAATTATCTGCATAAGGTTCCCATTGATTGACATGCAAATCCTCTTCATGCAAATCTTTGTTATTCTGCAATTTCAAACCTATATAATACAAACTCTCCAAAGTCCGAACACTTGTTGTACCAACAGCAATGGCAGATGCACCATAATTTATTAGTTTTTCTATAGTTTTGCGCTTTACACAGATATATTCAGAATGCATCTCATGACCTTCTATCATCTCTGATTTTACAGGTTTAAACGTTCCAGCTCCTACATGAAGTGTCAATTCTTCGCAATCTATACCATGATTTCTCAAATCAGACAAAACCCGATCCGTAAAATGAAGTCCGGCTGTCGGCGCTGCTACAGAACCTTTAATCTTAGAATAGACTGTCTGATATGTCATTTTATCACTATCCTGCGTTTCACGATTCAAATATGGCGGTATTGGTAATTCGCCTATACAATCTATAATTTCTGCAAAATTTATCGTTGTATCATTCCAATCAAAATCAACCAACAGCCCCGTACCATATTCACCTCGTAACGTAGCCTTTATCTGAACAGTCTTCCCATTGATACAAAACTCTTTTACTAGAGAACCCGTTTTCCACTTTTTTAAATTTCCCACAAGGCAAGACCACGAACAATGACCTGTTGTCTGAAACATTTGTTCATAATCAGAAGGTTCTGCCGGTTCCAACAGGAAGATCTCAATCAATGCTCCAGTTTCTTTCTGAAAATGCATTCTTGCCTGTATGACTTTGGTATTATTAAATATCATCAACGAATCTGTCGGAAGATATTTTGCCAAATTATAAAATACATCCTCTGAAACTTCACCATGTCTATATATAAGCAATTTACTGTGATCTCTTTCTTTCACAGGAAACTTTGCGATTCGATCCTCTGGAAGAGGATAATTAAAATCTTTAATATAAATATGCTTTGTATCCATACAATTAAATATATATTATAACAGATCTAAATATTGCATATAATAATATTATAACTATTACCAATATTACAACATCTATATCTTTTTTATCATATCCGCTTATTGTATATTGTTTAGAAACATAAGTTATATTGGGAGCTATTTTTTTATATGCCCATGAATATAATTTTGATGCAAGCAATCCGACAAACCCACCCCATATAAGTCCGACAAAAATATCACTTGGATAATGTACTCCAAGATATAATCGGGTATAACAATTAAGCAGAGACCATGATATCAATATTATACTAAGTAACCGACTTCTAATCAACATAATAAAAAAGACAGCTATAGAAAAAGTATTCGCTGCATGTGATGAAAAGAAACTATATCCCGTTGCACGAAAATTATTTGCCAAAGTTATACAACTTTTAAAAATAGGATCATTACATGGTCTTTCTCTTGCAACAAGTGGTTTTACAATAAAATCGGACATCCCGTCTGCCAAAAGAATGCAGAATGCCGCACATCCAATAACCAAAAATATCTGACTCATTGTTTCATTATTTTTGACAACAAGAAACAATAAAGATAAATATAACGGTATCCATGTAAAACCAGATGTTAACACTATTATCAGATTATCCATAAATACAGAATTGCTGCCATTTAACAATAACAGCAAACTCTGATCTATATTAATAAATGTATTAACATCCATTATTATCACATAATATTTTATATTTCTTCAATCTGAGTTTTTCTAACCCATCCGTCTCTTCCATCAGACAGTTCTACGTGACGCCATTCTTTCATTGTCTTATCTGTGATCTTAACTTTTGTTCCTTCATGTAGAACAAAAACGTCTGTTCCTGTATCAGCCGGAGTTTTTTTGACATTTACAGTTGAAGTCACAACAATTGCTTGTTCGCTATTTGCAAATTGTATTTTTTGTTGATGAGCAAAAATATTACTTAAAACAAATAATACAAGAAATGATACAGCCCCATAAAAGCCGACTTTACGCATCATTATTTTATTTCCGAAAAGAAACAACAGCATAAGAACTAAAGCTATAAGGATGGACAGAATTGAAAATGTCGCCCACGTATCTACACTTACAAGATTTACCATTGATTTGTACCAAGTAACAAAAAACATCTCACTACGTGGCATTATCTTGTCTATTGTTTTATTTCGTACAAACTGTAAATTAAACAAAATATCATTATCTCCAGGCGATAACCTTAATGCACGCTCATATGCAATTATGGCCTTGGTGTTATCTCCGGTCCGATAATAAGCATTGCCAAGATTATAATACAAATCTGAACTTATGCCATTTTTCAACAATTCATTGTACCCAATTATCGCTTGCTGATAATTCCCTTTTGAATACTCCTCATCCACTTGTTCTTTGGTCACAGCAGACAGCCCTAGTGGGCAGATCAGCAACAATGATAATAAAATTATTGCCTTACCTGACCTTTTTTTATTTTTCAGCATTTTTAAAGAATTCTCAATATCCATTATTGCATCTATGGCACTATTGTAAGTCTTATCCATGTTGCCAGCAGTATCACCAGGAGCATAACGCTCAAACTCACACTCATCAAGCGCACTCATAAATTTAAATATAGTATCTTCTTTTATACCATTATTTTCCAGATTGCCAGAAATATTATCTCTTGAAAGCTGCTCAACCGGCATATTCAGTTTATCGCTCACATAACCCCATAAAGCCCTTAATACTTCATCGTAGAATTCATTTTGCTTTCCGCATTTCATGAGTTTTTCCGCATATCTAAGCCTCTTTACAGCTACCTTATTGGCTTTACGGCCTTTCATCTTTACAATGTCTGCATTATCTATAGCCCGCTTACGGAAAATAACCAACAGAATAACAAACAGAACTATCAAACACGCAATACTTACCCAATACGAAATAGACCCATAAAAGAACTGTCCGGCATGGCGTAACGATGTATCACCAGTCTTTATTCCTCTAATATCATTTTCTGTCTCATCAGAATAGTCAACCATTCGTCCACCACGTCCAGACCCTTTTGCTACATTGATATCTATTGGTTGGGTTTTTATTGTCTTATATCCCTTTTCATTCAGATCATAATATGTAAAACTTATTGACGGGATTACATATTTGCCCTGATTGCGCGGAACAACGAGAAAATCATAAATTATACTTCCCTCAATGCCTTTAGTTGTAAGCTTTGTATTATCTGTTACCTTTGGATCATATTTGTCAAAATCCTTAGGGAACGTAACCACAGGCTGTTTCAATAATTTCATATTGCCAACGCCACTTACTACAACTCTTACTGTCAACGGATCTCCAGCTTTAACATTCTTATTATCCGCCTGAGCAGAAATATTGAACGTACCCACTCCTCCTGAGAATCCGGAAGGCTTTTGAGGAAGAGGATCAACCTGAATGTCTATTGCAGGTGCGACAATATTACGTTTCACCTCCACATATCCAGAGCCACCATTGAAAAATGCCTCAAAAGGATCAACAGCACGATTCTGTTGTACAACAATTCCTTTAAATGTTATACTTGGAATCTTAAGCTTACCTGTCATTTGGGGATACATGACATATTGACTCCATGTAACACAACGATAATTTATACCATTAACCTTTTCTATATGATAACTCTTTTGAAGTGGTAGTTTTACTTCCTGTGTATGAAAACCTGTCAGATCCGGCATTTTTCCATCTAACTGCGTGAGATCAACCAATGTATAAACTTTATATGTCAACAGAATCGGCTCTTGCTCATACACACGCTTTTTGTTAGCTGTTACTTTCACAAAAAGATCTTTTCCACTGATATGAGAACCTGCCGGTTTCATAGGTTCACTATCATCGTGCATACGTGGGGCCCCGCCATTATTTGCAGATGTCCCACTAACTGTTATTTTTATTGTCTTTGATGATATGGTTTTACCACCAACTTTTGCATGAGCCGCAGAGATATTATAAGAACCTTTCTTTTCTGCATATAAAGTATATGTAAATGTTATAGATGAAGAGCTGCTCGTCCGTCCATTTATCATCTGAATACTTCTTTGCACGGACTGATAAGGACCAGCTATAACTTCTATTCCTGCAGGAATATTTCCAGCTCTAAAATCATCAACATCTTGTGTATTTACGGTATAAGCTATTCGAAAATTCTCACCAACAGCAACCTGCGATGGAGCAGAAACAGATATGGTCTGTGAATATGATCTACATACACACAGCAACATTATACATAATAAGAAATGTAATTTCGAAGTTCTCATAATAAAATGAATATCAAAAAAATGATAATGTTCTACCAATTCTTTTCAAGTTTTCTTGAACGCGAATGACGCGACTCATCCTGCATGCGTTTTTTTGTTTCTTTTTCAGCCTGCATAGCAGCATTAAGCAATTGTTCAGCGTTGTCTTTACTCATCTGTTCCTGTTTTTGCTGATTCTGCTGCTTCTGCTGAGTTTTTTGCTTTTCTTGCTTTTCCTTATTATTTCTATTTTGTTTATCGTCTTTATTATTTTGCTGAGGATTGTTTTGATTTTTCTTTTGTTGCCTTTTGCATAATGCCAAATTATAACGCGTTTCGTTGTCATTCGGGTTATTTCTAAGACTTTCTTTATATGCTGATATCGCCTCACCAAACATCTTTCTGTTCTGGCAAATAACTCCTATATTATGAAATATCTTGGCTTTACGCAACGAGTTTTTTTCCACCCTTGCAGCCTTCTGATATTCTTCTACAGCCGCAGAGTCTTTTTGTTGCATCATTAACGCACAACCCAAATTATACAACGCCTGTGGATTATCAGGATTTACAGCGATAGACTTTCGGTATTCTGCTTCCGCCTTTGAATACTCCTGCATCCTATATAATTTATTTCCAGAACGAACAAACTGTCTATCCGCCTGTGCAGAAACATTTATCAAACAAATAAATGTTAGAAAAAATAGGACTATATATCTGTTCATTATTTCTTCCTCCTAAATAAACGTATTTTCATAAGAAGCGGATTCTTTGCTTCAAGAATACATACTTCTGCTATAAGCAACAATAACACAAGAATACCAAAAGCCTGAAATTGTTCATCATATTCACTGTAAACAACACTCTGTGTTGTACCTTTTTGCAATTTTGAAATTTCAGAATTCAGTTTTTCCTGAGCTTCACTTGTATTATCAACATGAATATATGTACCATTTCCAGCCTGGGCAACTTCCTGACACATCTGTTCATTAAGAGCCGTCATAACAGTTTTACCTGAAGCATCTGTAAGATATCCGTTTCCAACAGGTATCGGTGCTCCATTGCTACTACCCACACCAAGAATAAAAACATTTATACCTTTCTTTTTGGCTTCTTTGGCCGCTTCCAGGGCACCACCTTCATGGTCCTCACCGTCTGTTATTACAATTATCGCACGTCCAATATTCTCCTGTTGACTAAAACTATTCATTGCAAGTCTTATTGCACGAGCAAGATCCGTCCCTTGTGTAGAAATTAGCGACGGATCCATATTCTGCAAAAACATCTTTGCCGAAACATAATCATTGGTTATTGGAAGTTGTACAAAAGCCTCTCCTGCAAATACAATAAGCCCTATTCTATCTTCTGTAAAATTGTCTATAAGATTCTCAACCAACAGTTTACTTTTATCCAATCTTGACGGAACAACATCTTTTGCAAGCATAGAATTACTGATATCGACAGCAATTATAGTTTCAATGCCACTACGGCTCTCATTAGATATTTTTGTTCCTGTCTGCGGACGCGCCAACATTAAAATAACAAGAGTCAACGCCGTTAGAATCAACACAAACTTCACCGTAGGCCGATATTTTGATACATCTGGCATCAATTCACGCACAAGAGCAATATCACCAAATTTCTTCAATTTTGCTATTCTACGTTTATAAGTAAGAAAACGTAACAAAAGCAATATCGGCACAAATAATAAGAGCCAAAGATATATAGGGTCTTCAAATCTGAACATTTGTCTAAAAATTTATGGTATTCTCCGTAATACCGTTGTTCTAATTAAAATATCAAGCAGCAACACAACAAACAAAGCAAGAGCAAAAGGCTGATATGCTTCATAACGTTTTGAGAACTTCTTAACGTTCATCTTTGTCTTCTCCAGTTTGTCTATATCGTCATAAATCTGCTGAAGTTCACGATTATTTGTCGCTCTATAAGAATTTCCATCCGTGGTTGACGCGATATCTGTCAATGTCTTAAAATCGATTTCCACAGGAATCTTTATATATTGTATGCCACCAGCCACTGGCATCGGATATGGAGCGACCTTATTCGTACCAACCCCAATGGTATATACTCTTATTCCGAATTTTTTTGCAATCTGCGCACTTGTCATTGGCGAAATATCACCCATGTTGTTACTACCATCAGTAAGAAGAATGATAACTTTACTTTTGGCTTTAGAATCTTTCAAACGAGACACAGCATTTGCCAGTCCCATACCAATAGCTGTTCCATCGGCGATTATTCCACGGGATGCAATATCTGTCCGTACAGACTGCAACATATTAAGCAACGAGGCATGATCCGTGGTCATAGGACATTGAGTGAATGACTCTCCTGCAAATATTGTCAATCCGATATTGTCATCAGGACGGCCCGCAATGAACTCGGCTGCAACATTTTTGGCTGCCTCAATACGATTAGGCTTCAAATCCTCAGCCAACATTGAAGTAGAAACGTCCATTGCCAACATTATATCAATACCTTCAACAGATTTACTACCCCAAGAATTATGTGTTTGCGGACGTGCCAACACACACACCAGCAATATGAAGGCAATACATCTAAGCAGCATTGGCATATGAACCATTCTCACACGCCAACTTCCCCCGACAAAACGATATGCTTCTGTATCGCTCATCCGAAGCGTCGGCTCACTTTTTTTCTTATAAAGGAAATACCATAACACATATGGTATCAGTAATATAAGCAGGAGAAAATATTCTTTATTCGCAAATTCCATTTTTATTTCCTTATACCATCAACAGATATACCTTATAGATCACAAAACACAACATGACTAAAATGACAACCGATGCCACTGCAATAAGTGTCTTGATAACAATTCGATTCTGACGAGTCTTAATATCGTTTTCGGTCAACTTCGGAACTATCTTTTCTTCTGTCGGCTGATTCTCAATCTTTGTCTGATCTATGAAATTTATAGCATTAACCAGATTCATATCGTTCTCATTAAGAAGAGTAGAATATTTTGCAAACTTCACAAGATCCGCAGTATAAAATAACTCCTTCAATTCATCCAACATCTTCTGATCGCCAGTCTCGTGCAATCTGTCGAGAATTTCAGAACTGGTCATCTCCATAGCATTAAAACCAAAACGCTCTTTGATATACTGTCGTAACGCATCGGTCAGCTGAGTATAATATTCTTTCTGATTTTCTGAAGAATTCAATTTCTCCTTGCGAAGTTTTTCAATAACAGTCAGAGCTTTCTGATGTGGCAAAACTTTCTTTATTACCCGTATACGCACAATCACCGGTTTGTTCTGCTTAAGACATACCGCCAAGTAACAACACAACATACAAAGCAACAAAACAATGGCACTCATCCAAAAGACACCACTCCATTCAGACCAATCAAAAGGATTGTCCTGTACATCTTTTGGTGGAAAAAATTTGTCAAGATGTAACGTGTCGACTTCCACCGGTATCACTTTCAAAGCCAGTTGGTTTGCGGTATATGCCTTACCGTCCACACTTACTTTCATTCCCGGTATTGCATAAAGTTTCTCATCAAAACTTGTAATAGTAAAAGTTTTAGAAACCGTCATCATTCCATTGTCTATCAGCGCCGTATCTGCATCTGTAGAGCCTAACACTTCGACTCCGGGAGTAATGAACTGCGCGCGCTCATATGTTGGATAAACAACCTTTGCGCCACGGTCTGCCGTCACGTCAACTGTCAGCTTTGCCTGCTGTCCTATGAAAATCTCAATCGAATCTATTGCTGCCTTAACATACACACGTCCAGATTTTGCCTGGAGTGCAACGGGCAACACCAACATTATTATAATAAGAAACTTCTTCAATGCTTTCACTTAATTTCAAATATCATCTGTTTCGTTTTGCAAATAATGCCATCATAGACCTGACATAATCTTCGTCAGTAGCCACGGACATCCAGTCAACCTTGCTTTTTGCAAACGTCTCCCCCAATACATCCTGACGATGAAGCCAATATTTTGTATGGGCCGCACGAAGTTTGGAAGAACTGGTGTCTATATACATTTCATGTCCGCTCTCTGCATCACGAACTTTCATCAAGCCAATATCCGGCAAAGTCTTTGCACGCTTATCATAAACTTGTATTGCCATGATGTCATGTTTACGGTTTGCAATCTCAAGTTCCTGCGACATGTCTTTCCGATCATAAAAATCACTCAAGACAAAAGCTGTACACCGTCTTTTTATAACACGTGTAAGATAAGCAACAGCCATACCCACATCTGTTTTCTTACTCTGTGGATGGAAATCCAACATCTCACGTATAATATAAAGTATGTGCTTACGGCCTTTCTGAGGAGGAATATACTTTTCTATTCTATCCGAGAAAAATATAACCCCTATCTTATCATTATTCTGCATGGCACTGAAAGCCAGAGTCGCAGCAATCTCCGTAACCATGTCACATTTCATCTGACGCGACGTACCAAAATCCAATGATCCGGAAACATCAATAAGGAGCATAACCGTAAGTTCACGTTCCTCTTCATAAACCTTTACAAAAGGCTTACGGAAACGCGCAGTCACGTTCCAGTCGATGTCACGCACGTCGTCACCGAACTGGTACTCACGGACTTCGGCAAAAGCCATGCCTCGGCCTTTAAACGCGGAATGGTACTGACCTGCGAATATATTCTGACTCAGCCCCCGCGTTTTTATTTCTATCTTACGAACTTTCTTTAAAATATCAGATGTCTCCACCCTAATGTCTTTTAGATCATTTTACAAATGAAGCATCAAGGTACTTCAACTTTGTTTATAATTTGAGAAACAATCTCTTCAGCCGATGTATTGCTTGCCTCTGCCTCATAGGAAAGACCAATACGATGACGCATCACATCATGGGCAACCGCACGCACATCCTCGGGAACAACGTATCCGCGATGCTTTATGAACGCGTAAGCACGTGAAGCTTTTGCAAGATTTATGCTGGCACGTGGCGAACCTCCGAATGTTATCATATTTTTCAGTTCCGGCAATCCGTAACGATCAGGATATCTTGAAGCAAACACAATATCTGCAATATACTGTTCTATTTTCTCATCAAGATATACTTCATTTACAATATTTCTTGCCTTAAGTATCTCCTCAGCTGTCGTCACAGGATGAACGACAGGCTGTTCACCCTTGATATTTGAACGTATAATAAGTTTTTCTTCTTCAAGCGTAGGATAGTCTATCATGACCTTCAACATAAAACGGTCGACCTGTGCTTCAGGAAGTTGATATGTTCCCTCCTGCTCAATCGGATTCTGTGTTGCCATAACCAGGAATGGATTTGGCAATGCAAAAGTCTGGTCACCGATTGTCACCTGATGCTCCTGCATGGCTTCAAGAAGAGCGCTCTGTACCTTTGCCGGAGCACGGTTGATTTCATCTGCCAGTACAAAATTGGCAAATACAGGACCTTTCTTCACATGAAACTTCTCATCTTTCTGAGAATATATCAACGTACCGATTACGTCTGCCGGCAACAAGTCCGGAGTGAACTGTATTCTACTGTAATCTGCATCAATAAGCTGTGAAAGTGTCTTTATGGCCAATGTCTTAGCCAATCCTGGCACACCTTCCAACAGTATATGTCCGTCGCTAAGTAAAGATATCAGCAACGAGTCAATAAGATGTTTCTGTCCTACTATAACGCGGTTCATTCCTGTAACCAGATTGGTTACAAAGCCGCTTTGCTGTTCTATCCGGATATTAAGCTCACGAATATCAATAGATTCTGCCATATTTTATTATATTAATTTTAGCGCAAAATTACAATATTAATCAGAGAGAGGCGAAGGATGTGCTCTAAATTATATTAAAAAAGGTCAGAAATGCGGCTGGCATTAATAAACAAAATAAAGAAAATGGACATTCCATATCATTTCTTCGATGTTTATATTTTATGTATTTTTATTTCCACCCATAGTACGCCAATATTACCATCCACAGCATCATTGTTTTTTATGAACTACATATTTATACATGTCTAATACAAGATTTTTGTAAAAATGTCCGTTTCACTTCCCGAAGACGTGCCTGACATTGTGATGGATGCCGTATAGCTTCTTGGTACGACCTTTATTTATTGTATGTAACATGATAAAGTCATCCTACTCCGTACGGAAAATCCGTCTATAATCCAACCTCCAATAAACATCTGTTTGGGGATCCGATACAGAAAACATTATACTTATAAAATATTCGCACAATATCCACCACGGACACATCAAGACACACCTACCTATTACTGACGTATCATAACTAATATTCAATTTTTAATGTACGTTGATATAGTCCGGTTTGTCTAATAAATTTTTGCGCGCTGAAAAACGGTCGATATCGTGTTACAAAACAGGCCATTTGAAGCTCTGAAACAGTGCTTTTCATGCCCCAAAATGGGCTGTTTTAGAGCCTCAAATGGTACGTTCCGCAGTTCCATAAAGCCTGTTCCGCAGCAGGCTGACACATATCGGCGGATGGAAAGCCATGAAAGGCGGCAGCTTATCATTTTTATAGTTTTATGTCATGCTCACGTTATCTATTTTTTATGACACAACTAATGGTTAATCAATTCCTTAAACAAAAAAGCCGTATCGTCTGTCACGATACGGCCTGAATATAAATTTCTTAAATCATCACATTATTCCATCTTCACGAAGTTTCTCCTGCCATTTCCAAGCAGAAGCAAGAACATCTTCCAACGGTGTCTCAGCTTTCCAGCCAAGCACCTTATTGGCCTTATCCACATTGCCCCATACTTTTTCAATATCACCTTCGCGACGCGGCGCATAGCTCCAGTTTACCTTTACACCGGTAGCCTTCTCAAAACCTTCTACTACCTCAAGCGTAGAGACTCCGGTTCCGGTTCCGACGTTAAATACTTCAACAGCATCAGTCTCCTGATCAAGAACGCGAGCCATGGCAGCCACATGAGCCTTGGCAAGATCCACAACATAGATGTAATCACGGATACATGTTCCATCCGGAGTGTTATAATCATTGCCGAAAATCTTCAATTCCTTACGTACACCTATTGCCGTCTGTGTGACAAAAGGAATAAGGTTCATAGGAACACCATTGGGCAACTCTCCGATATATGCAGACGGATGAGCACCAATTGGGTTAAAATAGCGCAGGATAATCGACTTGATAGGTGCTCCACTATGTATATAATCACAAATTATCTCCTCGTTTATCTGCTTTGTGTTGCCGTATGGAGAAAGAGCCTTCTGTATAGGTGCTTCTTCCGTAACCGGCAGATTATCCTCTGATGGCTGACCATAAACAGTGCAACTTGATGAGAATATTATGCCCTTCACATTATACTTAGGCATGAGCTCAAGAAGGTTGATAAGCGATACAATATTGTTGCGATAGTACAACAATGGCTTTTCCACGCTCTCGCCCACTGCTTTAGATGCAGCAAAATGAATGATACCCTCTATTTCCGGATATTTTGCAAATACGGCCTCAACCGCATCTTTCTCACGAAGATCAACGTTCTCAAAAGCAGGACGCACACCTGTTATCTTCTCTATTCCGTCAAGTACTTCAATTTTTGAATTCGACAGATTATCAACAATAACCACGTTATAACCTGCCTGCTGCAGTTCTACCGTAGTATGTGAACCAATAAAACCGGTTCCTCCAGTAACCAAAATTGTTTGTTTCATAAATTTCGTTTTATGTTAATAATTTCCTATTACTTTCATTCCAAACCGAAAAGATTCTTAAGTCCGTTATCCACGCCATTGAATCCCATGAAAGCCAATGCTAAAAGGCCAGCGGTAACAAGCACAATCGCCATACCGCGCATGCCCCTTGGGATATTCACCATTGATAATTGCTCACGTAAACCAGCAAAAACAATCAGCGCAAGAGCGAATCCCACAGCTGTTGAAAAAGCATACATTATACTTTCCGCAAGATTGAAATCCTTTTGTATCACCAAAATGGCAACACCCAACACACAGCAGTTTGTTGTTATCAACGGTAGAAATATTCCTAAAGCCTGATACATCACCGGTGAAACCTTCTTCAATATTATCTCAACCATCTGTACCAATGACGCTATTATCAGAATAAACGCAATTGTCTGCATATACTGAAGTCCTGCCGGCTCCAGTACTAATTTTTGGACAAGATATGTCACAATTGTTGATAAAGTAAGCACAAAGGCCACGGCCATCCCCATTCCCAGAGCTGTTTCAACTTTCTTTGATACTCCGAGAAATGGACATATTCCCAGAAACTGGGACAGAACAATATTGTTTACAAATATCGCAGATATGAATATCAATATATATTCCATAATTATGATTTTCTAAATTTATTGACCAATGCTATCAGATAGCCCAATGTAAGAAATGCTCCAGGAGGCAATATGAAAAGTAACATATTGGCAGTCTCTGGAAGAATGGCAACACCGAACAAAGAACCGGCACCTAACAACTCACGTACCATACCAAGAACAGTAAGTGCAACCGTGAAACCAACACCTATACCCAGACCGTCGAAGAAACTTGCTGCCGCCCCATTCTTACACGCAAAAGCCTCTGCACGTCCCAATATTATACAATTGACAACAATCAATGGTATATACAGTCCCAATGATTTATTGATTGCAGGCAGATATGCTTGCAGGCACATCTGCAATATAGTTACAAAAGAAGCGATTATAACAACAAATACAGGAATGCGTACACTGTCCGGAGTCAGATTCTTGATGAGAGATATGACAACATTAGAACATATCAATACAAACATTGTAGCCAATCCCATTGACATTCCATTTATGGCTGACGTTGTTGTAGCCAGTGTAGGACACATACCTAGCAGAAGAACAAATATAGGATTCTCCCGCACAATGCCGTTCATTACTATTTTCAAATAATTCATCGTTCTCATTATTTAATTTAGTACATGATACATAATGCATTCTCACTTCCGTTTTTGATAATCGGCATAAACCGAGTACGCCTGATTAACAGCCTTCAGAAAGGCTCTTGTAGTGATAGTCGATGCAGTAATTGCATCAACAGTACCACCATCTTTTTTTACAACCAAAGGTTTTCCATCAGACATGTCATGGCCTATAATATTGCCTTTACCTCCTTCTGCGAACCATTTGTCCGCCTTCGTTCCGAGACCGGGAGTCTCCGATGATTGCAAAATTGTATATCCAAGTATCTTTGCCTTTGCATCAAAACCAACCAAAACCTTCATTTCTCCGCCAAATCCCATCACACTGCTTTCTATTGCCACACCAACATCATCACGATTCCTGCCAAGAATCCGGTAAACAACAAAGACTTCTTTCTTGTCGTTATTTTCCATAACAATAGTATCCGCGGAGTCAACAAAAATATTATTATTACACATAACGTCCTTTATTCCATCGGAAAGTACCTTATCGGCCTGTATTCTTATAGGTTCTTCTGTTATATGATTCATGAAAGCCAACAAAGCACCAGTAATCACAGCAACAGCCACAAGAACCAATGACATATTACGAAATGATGATTTTAACTTTTCCATATCAATGCTTTTTATTTTCTTATCTCACCAAAACGTTTCGGCTTTACATACATATTAATCAATGGAGTAAATGCATTCATGATAAGAATTGCAAACGACATCCCTTCCGGATACGATCCCCAATTACGGATAACGATTGTCAGAATACCGATCGAGATTCCATATATAATCTGGCCTTTATGTGTCATAGGTGAAGTCACATAATCCGTAGCCATAAATATGGCTCCAAGCATCACACCACCGGCAAGCAATACTGTAAAAGGATCTGCATATGAAGAATCCAATATATGTAGAATACCGGAAAAGACAAAGATTGTTGCCATTATGCTTAAAGGAATATGCCATGTGATGATTTTCTTCCACAACATATAAGCCAGACCTATCAACAATGCAAGGGCGCACACCTCACCAATTGATCCTCCGCCAAAACCTGCACCGTTATTACCTAACAGCAGACTAAGAGAATCTGGAAGTTTTTCCAAGATTGAAGCATCGCCCGTTCTCACGGCCTCTTTCATAAGGCTCAAAGGCGTGGCCTCCGTAACAGCATCCATATAATAACCATGCTGTCCGACAACAGGCCACGAAGTCATCTGCGCAGGAAACGAAACCAAAAGAAAGCACCTTCCTACCAAGGCCGGATTAAAAGGATTACAGCCAAGTCCGCCAAATGTCATTTTGCCAACACCAATGGCAACCAGAGCACCAATAACAACAATCCACACCGGAATGTTTGAAGGTAAATTGAAACCAAGCAACAAACCTGTTATTACCGCAGAGCCATCAAGAACAGACAGATTTTTGTTATGAAGAATATAACGATTTATCGCCCACTCAAAAAATACGCATGACACAACACTGCTCAGACAAACAACAGCTGCACCAATACCAAAATAATAAAACGACACCAGTAATGCCGGCAGAAGTGCGATGATGACACCATACATATTACGTTCTATGCTGTCATTCCCATGTATATGCGGTGATAAAGATACAATCAGTTTCGACATAATAATATTATTTTTGTTTTCGTGCCTTTATCAAGGCCATTACTTTAGATTTTCCAAGACGGATATTATCAAGCATCGGTCTGTTTGCCGGACATGTATACTGACACGATCCGCATTCTATACATGACGTTATAAAATGTTCCTCTGCTTTTGCCCAATCATGCGCAGCAGAAGAAGTGGCTAGAACATAAGGTTCAAGCCCCATAGGACAGACTCCCACACATTTTGCACATCTGATACAAGGACCAACATTCTTATTTCGTCCGGCCTCCTTTCCGGAAAGCACCGTTACACTATTTGTACCTTTGCACACCGGTACATCTGTTGTCATAAGCGCCTTACCCATCATTGGACCGCCTGCAATGACTTTATTTTCTCCTTCAGGAAGTCCGCCACAAGCATCGATAAGCTTACTTATCGGAGTACCCATCCTTACAAGAAAATTCTTAGGCTGGCCAATTTTCTTACCGGTAACACTTGTATAGCGTTCGAACAACGGTTTGTTTTTCATTACCGCCTGATAAACAGCAAATGCAGTTCCTACATTTACGACAACCGTACCGACATTGGCCGGAATTGCTGGAGGATCCGGAACCTGACGTCTTATTACAGCGTCAATAAGCTGTTTCTCACCACCCTGAGGATATTTTTGTTTTAATGGAACCACCATTATGGATTTATCTTCTGCAGTTTTTTCCTGAAAAAGTTTTATTGCTTTCGGTTTGTTCGCTTCAATACCAATGTATCCATTATGAGCCGAAACTGCCCTAAGCAACAATTTCACACCGACAAGAATCTCATCGGCATGTTCCATCATCAGCCTGTAATCAGAAGTAATATATGGCTCACACTCAACTGCGTTTATGATAACAGAATCTATTTTGGCAGATGCCGGCGGATTAAGTTTCACATGTGTAGGAAATCCAGCGCCTCCCATTCCTGTTATGCCGGCATCCTTTATACGTCGGATAATCTCTTCTGGTGTAAGTTCTCCATGTTTCTCAAGAGTTTCCAAAGAATCACTTCTATCAATGGATTCCTCCCACACATCATCCTCTACATTTATTATTATTACCGGTTTGCTGTAACCGGTAGCGTCTATTATGGCTCCGACTTTCGCCACTGTACCTGATACAGAAGAATGAACCGATGCAGAGACCGGTCCTCCCGCCTCTGCTATTTTTGTGCCAACCTTTACCTTGTCGCCTTTTTTGACAACAGGCACTGCCGGCACTCCGATATGTTGGGACAACGGAAAGAACGCCTGCTGCGGTAGTTCTGCAACACATGTCTCCATTTCCGCTGTAATTTTGTTCTCTTCAGGATGAATACCACCAATTCTGAATGTCTTAAATATCATGTCATGAAATATTTATACAACACTAATATATAAACACCTATAAAAAGATTCGCCATCATGAACACGCTCCGCCATCATGGGCTATCATCTTAACTGCATGTCTGGGACACACCTGCACACACTTGCCACAAGCCGTGCATTTCTCTGTATCTATACACGCAAGTCCATGCTCTACTGTAATAGCACCAACAGGACATTCCTTGGCGCACTTTCCACAACCGATACAGGAAACACCACATGCCTTTGATGCAACCGGACCATTGTCACAATTCATACAGCTGACATATACGAAGGGTTTTGTTTCATTCCTGTCACACAACTCAATAATATTACGTGGACATTCCTTCACACACGCACCACACCCGACACACTTTGACATGTTCACTTCGACAACACCTTTTTGTTGGTCAAGCGACAACGCTCCGAACATACATGCCTTGAGACAATCGCCACATCCAAGACAGCCATAACCACAAGCCGTCTCCCCTGCACTACACATATGAACGGCAAAACAAGTGCGAAGGCCAGAGTATTTGGATATTTCAGGACGAACATCATGAGTTCCGCCACATCTTACAACAGCAACCTTGGAAGTGGAGCTTCCGGCATCCACATTCAGAACTCCGGCAATATGTTTCATTGTATCACTTCCACCGACAGGACAGGAAAGACCTTCTATGGAACCTCTATCTGCCGCATTAACAATAGCCGATGCAAATCCGGAACACCCGGGATAGCCGCATCCTCCACAATTTGCATGTGGAAGAAGTTCCATAACCAGACCTATACGGTTGTCTTCCTTGACATAAAATTTTCTGGAACAAGCATAAAGAACCAGCGATGCAACAAATGCAATCAAACCAAGTACAAGTACTGCAATCAACAGATAATCCATGTTAAGTTAAATCTTTTTTATATCCTTGATTTCAAAAAAGAATTTCTTGTCCAACATATCACGTAACAGATACATGATGACATAATAGACAGCAACAATTCCAAATGAAACAACAGATATGATTAAATCATCTTTACAAAAGGTCTTAGTAATAAAAAAGGATATAAGCATGATGGCAAGCGGAATCCCAAAGCCACATATCACAGCCATACGTGCCATACTGACCTGAATGGCCACCACAACATTATCACCCTCTTTAAATCCAGAAACATGTGTACCACGTACCGTAACATCCATCTCTTTGCTTTCTGTCTTATTGCAGACCTGTGATACATGACATGACGAGCAGGCTGAAGTCCTGACAATACGCACATTGGCACGATCTCCATCAACGGAAACAACGACTCCATTATGCTCTATTCTGTTACAAGACTGGTTCATACATATTCCAAGACTATACTTGCAAAAGTAATATTATAATTTCTAAATAGCAAATAAAACAATAATATTTTCGGCCATTTATAGCGTACTATTCCCGAAAAATACTATATTTGCAGCACGTTTTATATATAAGAATAATATGAAAACATCTGAACAGACAATACAGCAGATTGAGCGTTTCATAAAGAAAACCATCCAGAAGTTTCCTCAGAATGACGACGTATCGCTCCTGACAGACATTCACATAAGAGTGTCGCAAGACAGTGGTGAAATGATTTCATTCGATGACGACGACAAGGAAATCACGCGATGTGTCGTGGAACAATGGATAAACAATAATGACGAAAATTTCTACCAAGACGTCACTAACACATTGCAGAACACACTCCAAAAATTCCATGACGCAATTGACAACATGGGAATAATGAAACCATACAGTTTTGTTCTTGAAAATGAAGAAAAAGAAAACATTTCAGAACTGTATGTAGCCGACGACGACACGGTGATCATCGGTGGAGATCTAATGGAAAACCTTAACGACGATCTGAATTCATTCCTATCCGAGTTGCTTGGCAAAGACAAATAAACAGACAAAACTGCAAACAGATCATTATCATGCTGGCTACAGCGGGCCCATATCGTCATAAAAAACAAAAAAGAAAACCAAAAGAAAAATCTGTGTCTTAACATAAAAATAAAAAGAACGCCATACGATCCGCGTTCACATAAAAGATATCGTCCGGTGCATCTGTTCTATATAACATACACCGGACGATATCTTTTTGACATATTCAGAAACAGTATCTGATATTTAGAGCTTTATCTTTTTCTTCACACCCTTGCTTTCATTACCCATACGATCAAGCGAAGTAACCACATAAGTATACTTTGTCTCTCCATCAACATACGGCAACTTATAGAATGTATTGGTCGTAATATCAATTATATGCGATGCGTCATCTATATCAACCTTCTCACCCGGAGCGAATCTATATATGACATATTTCACAGCCTTGTCGTCCCAATCATCACCTTTCGGTTGAGTCCAGAACAACACATATCCATCACTCATCCAGATCGGCTTCACCTTTTTGGGCTTCTTGGGTCTGTCGTCATCAATGAATGGCATGAGCGGTTGCAATGCCGGATATTTCCAATAGCTGTTTTTCAGCACTGAAGCATAGTTGCCGACATTATCAACAACAGCTCTCGAATACCACAATACCGCTCCATTCACATTACGCATTTGACTTCGCAGTGCGAATTTGGCCGGCATCTGATTGATTGAAGGATTGTCCAAATCTGCAAACTTCACTGTACGTTCCACGTCCTCGCCAATAAAAAGTGGGCGATTTGATGCATAACGGTTCCACCAGTTTATAAGAGTCTTGTAATCTGCTGTCTTATGACCAATCTGCCAATAAATCTGAGGCACGCAATAGTCAATCCATCCGTTATTCACCCAAAGCAATACGTCAGCATACAGGTCGTCATAATTCTGTAGTCCTCCTGTCTCACTACCAATGTTTGGGGCATTTCTCTTGTTTCTATATATACCAAAAGGCGCAATACCAAACTTCACCCACGGTTTGCGTTTGTGTATCGTCTCACCGAGTTCCTTTATGAAAAGATTGACATTATAACGTCTCCAGTCACCTATGTCGCGTATACCATTATTATATTGAGCGAACTCATTACTGTCAGGAATTGTCTGCCCCGGAGCAGGATAAGGATAAAAATAATCGTCAATGTGCAAACCGTCTATATCATAACGCGAAACAATATCATCCACAACCCTGCATATATATTCTCTGTTTTCAGGCATTCCTGGGTTAAGAATAAACTGTCCGTCATACGAGAACACACGGCCCGGATATTTAATAGCTACATGTGAGGAAGCAAGCGATTGTGTATTCTTCGTTTTAGCTCTATATGGATTTATCCATGCATGAAGTTCCATACCACGCTTATGACATTCGTCTATCATCCACTGCAAAGGATCCCAAAATGGCGACGGAGCCTGTCCCTGCACACCTGTAAGAAAACGACTCCATGGCTCAATGCTACTCTGATACAACGCATCACACTCCGGGCGCACCTGAAAGATAATTGCATTGACATTACATTTCTGCAATTCGTCTAACTGGTTTAGCAGATTCTGCTGCATAGCAGCTGTGGAAAGTCCTTGAAACTGTCCGTTGACACACTGTATCCATGCACCGCGGAATTCTCTCTTCGGTACATATTTCTTTGCCGCCTGAATACACAGGCTCACTAATACGGCTGCAATAACGCAGCAGAACCTAAAAGTCGGATATTTTCTCATGTTATAAATTTTGGTAAACAAAATTAATAAATTCATACGTAAAAGCATATTTACGCTTTTATTTTTATATTTTTTAACACCGAGGCGATATTGCAATATAAACAAATAAAGAAAACAGGTGTGTACTACCCAAAACAGAAAGCACACACCCGCATATTTAATCTAACCTTTTATAATGTCTATTCACAATATTACATAATGCAGAACATCACTTTTTTAGATTTTCAATAAAGAATTTCGAGATCTGTCGCAAAAGATGATTACGCGTATTACCTCCATAAATACTGTGATTGCGGTTTGTATAGAAATTCTCCTTGAAGTCTTTATCAGCCTGAACGAGAGCCTCGCTGTATTCGAAAACATTCTGAGGATGCACGTTGTCATCAGCCATACCGTGACAAAGAAGCAACGCACCGCTCAGTTTACCAGCACGCTCAATTGGATTCACCGCATAACCGGATACGTTTTCTTTTGGCGTGCGCATGTAGCGTTCTGTATATACAGTATCATAATATTTCCAATTGGTCGGAGCTGCAACAGCAACACCAGCCTTGAAAACCTGACGTCCTTCACTCATACTCATAAGAGTATTAAATCCACCATAGCTCCAGCCCCATATTCCGATATTATCCTTATCGACATAAGGCAGTGTGCCGAGATACAAAGCAGTCTCCACCTGGTCTTTCGACTCCAGATCTCCAAGACGCAAATAAACACTCTTCTCAAATTCAGAGCCACGTCCTCCGGTACCACGACCATCCACACAAACCACAATGAAACCTTCCGAAGCAAGATAATAATCAAATGCACCGCCCTGTCCCATAGAACCTGCATTCCAAGAATTAACAACCTGCTGGCTGCCAGGTCCGCTATACTGGAACATTATGACAGGATATTTGCGTGAAGCATCAAAATCTGCAGGCTTTACCATCCAACCATCCAGTTTAACACCCTCGGAAGTTGTAAAAGAGAAAGTTTCTTTCTTTGTGAATCCATATTGTTGTGCGGTCTGTTTCAATTCTTTATTATCAAGAATTGTCGAAAGAACTTTGCCTGATTTATTGCGGACGGTATATACATACGGAGTATTGTAATCGCTCCATGTGTTGATGAAATATTCATAGTCTGCCGAGAAGATCGCACTGTTCCAGCCCTCCTGGTCTGTAAGACGTTCTGTCTTTCCATTCTTGTGCGACACATACACCTGACGGTCATGAGCATCGAGTGCCGCAGCCTGATAATACACATCACCAGTTGATTCATCATATCCGTAAATAGCAGTGATATCAAAATTGCCATCACCAACCTTACGTATCTGCTGTCCGTTCATACCATATATATATATATGCATGAAACCGTCGCGGTCGCTCGGAAGCAGAATTGTATTCTTTCCTACGATTGTTCCTTCAATAGCCTCTTCTTTCACATATTTAGGCACATTCTCCTTTATAAGGAGCTGAGACACCGTACTTCTCGGATTCACACCATACAGGCACAGTTCGTCCTGATGACGATTGAGAGTATATACAATTATCTTCTGAGCATCGGATGTCATCTTTATACGCGGAATATAGCTGTCTGCTTGCACCGGCACCTGCAACTTGCGCGACTTATGAGTCTTTATCTCATAACTCCACACACTTACAACAGAATTATCCTGTCCTGCTTTCGGATATTTATATGTGTAATCGCCCGGATAATCCTCATATTCACCAAATGTCGGATTACTGCCTTTGAAATATTGAAGTGAGTAATTTCTGACCTTTGTCTCGTCATATTTTATCCAGCATATCATCGAACCGTCCGCATTGAACACCAACGACCGTGAAAGTCCGAATTCTTCTTCATTCACCCAATCCGGCACTCCATTTATAACCTCATTCTTTTTACCATCCTTTGTAACCTCACTTTCTGCATTGTCATACAAAAGCTTAACAAGATAAATATTATTCTCGCGTACAAAAGCCACCTGCATTCCGTCAGGCGACCACGTCGGTATCTGCTGTGGACCACCATCAGAAAGTTTCTCCAGTTTATGGCTGCTTATTGTATATATGTAATATACAGCTTTGAACGAACGACGGTATACGCGCTCAGTCTGAGTCTGTATAAGCATACGCTTGCCATCCGGTGACATGATGTATCCATCAAAATCCTTTATCTTCTCTCCCATGGTATTATTGATATCAAAAAGCACTTCTACTGTCTTTCCAGTACGGAAGGAACATTTCAGAATCTGCTTTTTGTCATCACTGATCCTGACATACATGTCGGTGCCTTCAATAGGATCAATGCCACTGACAGACTTGGCCGCAAACTTGCCGCCCGTAATATCACCAATGGTTATTTTCTCGATTGCAAACATATTTGTAGCAGTCAAAAATAATGTTGCACAAATTGCCAATAATTTTTTCATTATCGTATTTTTCAAAATAATTTAATGCAAAGATACTTTTTTTTCCTTACTTTTGCATTACATATTGTATTAAAAGTTATTTAATGAAAACGCTGCCATACAACGATTTCGGAAACTGGATAAGAAAGAAGTTCCCATTCCGTGTACAGAAAATATCGGTTGACGCCGGTTTCACTTGCCCCAACAGAGACGGACAGCTCTCTGTCAACGGATGTACCTTTTGCGATAACCGCACCTTCAGTCCGTCATATTGCAGCAGAAACAAATCCATAAAGGAACAAATTGAAGAAGGCAAAGACTTCTTTGCACGCAAGTATCCGGAGATGAAATATCTGGCATATTTCCAATCATTCACCAACACTTACGGAAGTGTGGAAGACCTTAAAAGAAAATACGAAGAGGCTCTTGCCGTGGATAATGTGGTTGGAATTGTTATCGGCACACGTCCTGACTGTGTGGATGAACAAAAACTTGATTATATAGCCAGACTGAATGAAGAATGTTTTGTTATAGTAGAATACGGCATTGAAAGCGCAAACAACGAAACACTGCGACGCATTAACAGAGGGCATACATTCGAGTGCAGCAAAGAAGCAATAAAGAAAACCAAAGAAAGAGGTATTATCACAGGTGGACATATAATAATTGGCCTGCCTGGGGAAGACCGGAATGAAAGTCTACGACAAGCACCAATAATATCCGAATGCGGGCTTGATATACTGAAAATACACCAGATGCAGATTATTAAAGGGACAAAACTCGCAAAAGAATATATTGAAAATCCATTCCACCTATACAGTGTGGATGAGTATATAGAGTTGATATCCAAATACATACAGCATCTGAATAAAGATTTAATTTTGGAAAGATTCGTAAGTCAATCACCCAAGGAACTGTTGCTTGCACCAAAATGGGATATGAAAAACTACGAATTTACAAATCGCCTGATAAACGAAATGAAATCTACAGGGGCATACCAAGGAAAATTGGTTAATATCGGAAATCAGGCATAATATTAATATGATAAATTGACATTATTCTGCTTTCAAACAGGTATTCCGTTTTATCTGATACGATACTGGAGTTTCGTAGCCCAAAAGCAATTCAATGGAGATTAGATATTATTTTCATGAAGTACCATGGAATGGCAAAACCTTCAGACAACAAGATGGTATAAACAGTGAAAGCGCACCTACCCACGTAATGATAAATCCACGCTATCGTAACCGATAAATCACCAGCATATATGCCCGACACGTATTTCCATGCTCTATCTAATGTCTAATATCATTATTTTTAAAGAAAACCAGGGTGGCGGACTTACAGTTTTTCTTGACTTTATTTTGACAAAATAAAATCAGAAAATAGAAGTGAAAGAATATTAAATCCTGCATTTTATAGACTATCTCAGCCCATACAGCATTGCTATATACCGTGGTGTGTAGTCCGGAAAAATTCATTTTACATTCTGATTATGCCCATTTGAGGGTCCGATTATGCACATATCATAGTGCGATATTGTGCATTTGAGGCCCTGAAACGGGCCATATCGCATGCTCAAACGGTGCTTATTACATGACAGAAAAAGGGACATCAAACAAAAACCTCTGACATTCAATAATTTGCACAAGCCACTCATATTTCACGTATTTGCGTCTGAAGAGACATCTGTTCGAAAATACTCGCTTATTTTTTGGGGTAGAACTGAAAACCCGAATAAAAAATCGAAGAATACTGAAAATCTGTAAGTGTCCCATAGACATTCCTCCCAATAAAAGAGGGGAACACCAATGCGATACTGGAACCACATTTTTATTGAAAGTAAATTTCACGGTACGCACGATGAACCATTTTAGAGCAGCCTAACAGGCCTTTTAAAAACACAGAATGAAATGAGAAGCAGTACCAGGTTCGATACTAACCTTCAGAGAACCTATGGATACACATTTTATTTGACAGAAAAAAAATGCTCAAAATAGCTTATATCTATAAGAATATTATTTAACAAACCTTAAAAATAGGCTCTTAAAGCTTATTGGTAATATATGATATTTTATGTGTCAATGCCCACACAACATCTGCATATAATGAAGGATCTATACATCAAAGAATGTCATATTGCTTTTCTCGATACAATAAGACACAACAAGTTTCACAAATCATACATTTACAGGCATTTACAACTCGTAAAACTTACATTAAAAGTCAATGTCGAAAACACCCACATCACACAATATCCGCAGACTTCACTAATTCATCAAGAGTAACATCACCGTGCGACTTCATATATTTATCGACCTTATTCACATACTCCGTATCAAAAACCCTTCTGCCAACCACCTTATTAACAGACCACATTATCTTTGCCGCATGTATCTCCCTACTCTTTCTTGAAGAAGATTTCAATGATTTATATGGATAAAGACTTAAAAGATAAAAACTCATACAATCTGATACTATATACTCACGCGTCATAAATTTACACTGTTTTTGTGTGTAAAACTTCTTATAAAGAGGATAGTCAGCCCCAAGATATTTGTCAAGAAAGATACCAATTGATCCGTCTACAACAATAACACTTTGGTCCAATGATCCTATCTGAGAATATATATAAGGTATATTTACTTCCGGTATGAGTTCACGGAGTCTCTTAAATGCTTTTGTCAGCTGGCTGTTCACATCGTCCATCTCTGCATACTGAAACTCAACATCTGAAATGATTCTCTGTAAAAGAGTATCCTGATAATAATTCAGAAATTTACTGTTTATCTCAGGATCACTTATTTCGCCAAGCTGCAGAACATCTTCTATCAATATACGTGTTTCTCTTGGATAGTCTGTATTCAATTGCTGCAATGCGGCAAAATCTCCTGTTGTGAGATAACGCGTCTCAATACGATCGTAACGCTTTACCTCAATGCGCCCATTTGCTTTTCTTTCATCATTCTGCTTCAACTTTAGCCCACATGATACAAATAAAAGCAAAATCACAAATGATATGATACAGTATAGACTTTTCACCAATACAGACGTAATATTACAATAAATCTATCACAAAAATACTAAAAAATATTTTTTAATCCAAGTTTTTTCTAAAACAAGTTAAAAAATTAACTAAAATACCTGTTTTTGATTTATTTTTTTGAATTTGGACAAAAAATATTAATCTTTCATAGATCATTATATTTACATCTGCCCTTAAAATAAAATTGCCATAACAACGACTTACCATACAGCCCTGCTATATTCTTCACACGGCGATCATTCTGTATTTTTTGTCGATCAGACTTAAATTCTGAAAGCCACTTACGAAAATCGCGCCTAGCTTTCACCACAGCCTTAAACTCACCTATATTATGATCAACTGCTAACATCTTAAATGCAGCTATGTAATCTAAAAGAAAACGCATAACCATAACCTTCCTAAGCTCTGACGCTTCCGTATTCTTATATAACATAGTAAGGTTATTTCTGAAATTCAAATATGTTTTCATCGGATTACTCTTAGGCAATGTGCCACCACCAACGTGGTAAACAGCGCTTGAAGGAACACAATATATCTTACGTCCCATTATCCGCATTCGCCAACACAAATCAATCTCTTCATTGTGTGCGAAAAATCGTGGATCGAAACCTCCGGCAGCCCAGAAATCGCTGCTGCGCACCAACATACATGCCCCTGTTGCCCACAATATCTCTGCAACATCGTCATATTGCCCTTTATCAATCTCCACTTTATCGAATATACGCCCACGACAAAACGGATAGCCGTATTTGTCTATAAAACCACCCGCAGCTCCAGCATATTCAAACGAATGTCGATTAAACATAGACAATATCTTGGGTTGACATGCAGCACAGTCTGTATGAGTATCCATAAATGACACAAGAGGCTCCAACCAACCTGGCGTTACCTCAACATCACTATTTATCAGTAAATAATACTCTGAATCTATCTGTCTCAGCGCACGATTATATCCGTCAGCAAAACCATAATTTTTGTCCAACATTATGGTCCGAACCCCAGGGTAGGTGGTTCTGATATATTCCATAGAGTCATCAGAAGAAGCATTATCGGCAACAACAACTTCTGCACAACCGGATGAATATGTTATAACAGAAGAAAGGTAACTTTGCAGCATTCCCTTTCCGTTCCAATTCAATATTACAATAGCGACTCTCATAACAAAATTGCCTTCAATGCCGTTTTTTGACTATTAAAACCACCTAATCTAACATTAATCAATTGATTATCGTACATCTCATTGTTATCTGATGGCGAAAGTTCTACACGTACATAATTTCTTGTGAATCCGTGCATCGACTTTCCCTTAGTGGCTTTCTCAAACAACACTTCCGCATCTTTACCAATATGCCTTTCATAAAAGGCATTTTTCTTAATATCGCTAAGCTCGAGTAAACGTCGACACCGTTCTTTCTTCTCTTTTTCAGAAACAACATAAGGAATCTTCAATGCTGCGGTACCGGGACGTTCACTGTATGGAAATACGTGGAGCTGAGTAACATCCAAATTATTGAGAAAATCATAGCATTCCTCAAAATGTTCAGAATGTTCACCTCTACACCCTACCATGACATCAACTCCTATAAATGCGTCTGGAATCAATTGCCTTATAATATTTATTTTATGTGCGAACAACTTTTTATCATATCTTCTATGCATCAAGCGTAATATTTCGTCAGAACCGCTTTGTAATGGAATATGGAAATGAGGCATAAAAGCCCGGCTTTTTGCACAAAATTCTATAAGTTCATCATCCAAAAGATCCGGTTCCATACTACTTATTCTGAATCTTTTTATTCCGTCAACCTGATCAAGTGCTTTTACAAGATCAATAAAACGTTCGTGTGTTGTCTTACCAAAATCACCGATATTAACACCTGTAAGAACAATCTCCTTTCCTCCAGCTTCAGCCGCCATCCTGGCTTGAGCAACAAGAGAACTGATATCCGGATTACGCGAGAATCCTCTTGCATAAGGTATTGTACAATATGTACAGAAGTAATCACATCCATCCTGTACCTTAAGAAAATAACGAGTACGGTTGCCTCTTGAACATGAAGGGGCAAATGTCTTTATTTCCTTTGTACTTACAGAGAAATATTGGTGCAAATTAGTTACTTCTTTAAAAGACCCCTCATTTAAACTTTGTTTTTTTGTCCAGGCATCATTAAGAAAATCAATCAATGTTGCCTTTTCATTTGCCCCCAACACCAAATCGACCCCATCTATCTTGCTTACATTCTCTGGTTGAAGTTGTGCATAACAGCCTGTGACAACTACGAGTGCCCCCGGATTATTTCTTACCAGACGGTGTATTGCCTGCCTACATTTATGATCTGCTACGTCCGTTACTGAACATGTATTAATAATACATATATCTGCAACTTCTCCTGATTCAGCAGTTCTCACCCCCATATCACCGAGCATTTGCGCAAATGTGGAAGTTTCCGAGAAATTCAATTTACAACCAAGAGTATAATATACAGCTACTTTGCCTTGAAAAACAGAACTATCTATCATTTATATTAAATGTCATTTGGAAATACAAAAGTAATAAAAAACTCAAAAGTATCTTCATTATATATATA
>ULTX01053172.1_pt1 | contig 41899 bp, 31 predicted proteins | sample 1958041 | NCBI WGS metagenome assembly ULTX01 (sample SAMEA4835747, study PRJEB28245) | human gut metagenome | biome: gut microbiome; material: fecal sample | place: Denmark | collected 2008
GGCTTCAGGGTATGGTACCCGTATCGATCCTATTTACAAGACAGTGAAATTCCATGCCGGAATGGATTTTTCGGCCAATGTAGGGACACCTGTCTATGTTACAGGAAACGGAAAGGTGGTAAAGGCCGGTTGGGAGGGACTTTATGGAAACTGTATTGAAATTGACCATGGCTTTGGTTATGTTACCAAATATGCTCATTTGAGTAAAATTAAAGTGAAAGTGGGGCAGCAGGTGATGAGAGGAGAGATAATCGGTGAAGTGGGCAGTACAGGAAAGAGTACCGGTCCGCACTTGCATTATGAGGTACATGTGAAGGGGCAGATTGTGAATCCGGTCAACTATTATTTTATGGATTTGAGTGCCGACGATTATGATAAGATGGTGGAAATTGCGGCTAACCATGGTAAGGTGTTCGATTAATCTTGTAGGTAGTTATGGCATTGAAAGCAGATAAAGAACTTAAATTATATTATTCCATCAGCGAGGTAGCAAAAATGTTTGGAGTAAACGAGTCGTTGCTTCGGTATTGGGAAAAAGAGTTTCCAATGATTGCTCCTAAAAAGGCCGGAGGAAATATACGTCAATACCGGAAGGAGGATATTGAGAATATCCGGCTGGTGTATCATCTGGTGAAAGAGAAGGGAATGACGTTGGCCGGTGCCAAGCAACGCCTGAAGATGAATAAGGAAACTGCCATGAATACAGCTGAAATCTTGGAACGTCTGAAAGAGATAAAAAAAGAGCTCCTTAGCATGCGTAAGGAGCTCGATTATTTGACTTGATAGCTTTTCAGTCTGTCAGTTGTCCGTCGAAATTCTCGATACGGGTTACCCGCTTGATGTTTTCTACTTTTTTCAGATTTTTGCAGATGGTGTTTACATCGTCCACATCGTGTACAAAAAGCTGGATTCTTCCTTCAAAGATGCCATCATTTGACTCTATATACAGCTTGTGGATATTTACGTTCAGTTGCTGAGAAATAATCTGGGTTACCTGATTCAGTACGCCGATAGCGTCAATACCCTTTATATATACGTTTACCGGAAAGTTCAAAGCTTTACCGATTTCCCATTGTACAGCTAGCAGACGGTTCCCGAAACTGGTTTTCAGTTGTGAAGCTATCGGACATTGACGTTTATGGATAATAATCCGGTTGTTGTCATCGATATATCCCAATACGTCATCACCTGGAATCGGTTTGCAGCAGTCGGCTATGATATAGTTCTTCTGAATGGCATCCGGAGTCAGCTTGATGATTTTCTTCTTGTCTATTTCCAGTTGGGCCGGTTTTTCTTCTGCCTGCTTTTCGGTTGTTGTTCCGTTCGTCTTGTTTTTGTTGCCACCTCCAAAGGCGAAAGAAATGTATTTTTTCCAGTTGTTTTGAGTGGGTTTTTCTTTCAGTTCATTAACCTCGTTGTTACCCAACAGGATAATCTTTTTACCGATTTTCAGTGTCAGTTCATCTATATCTTTTACACTGTGCATGGTGCATAGTTTCGAGATATTGGTCTCGTTCCATTCCAGGCCTTCTTTCTTGAAGAAGTCATGTAGCATGTCTTCTCCCTGCATTTGCATTTCTTTGTTTTCCCGCTTCAAAATGGCCAGAATCTTGGCTTTGGCTTTGGCTGTAGTAGCAAAGTTAATCCATGAAGGTTGTACTTTCTGTGATTTGGAAGTCAGAATCTCTACTTGGTCTCCACTTTGCAGCTTGTGGCTTAACGGAACCAGTTTGTGGTTGACTTTAGCTCCGATACAGTGGCTTCCCAGGAAGGTATGGATAGAAAAAGCGAAGTCAAGTGCCGTACTGTTTTGAGGCATAGTCTTGATTTCACCTTTTGGAGTGAATACAAAGATTTCTGAAGCAAACAGATTTAGTTTGATGGTGTCTAGAAAATCCAAAGCATCCGGTTGTGGGTCATCCAGAATTTCTTTGATAGTCTTTAGCCATTTGGTTAGTTCGCCTTCATCTTCGCTACCTCCTCCTTCTTTGTATTTCCAGTGGGCAGCAAAACCTTGTTCGGCCACGTCATTCATACGTTCGCTACGTATCTGTACTTCAATCCATTGCCCTTTGTTACTCATCAGAGTGACGTGCAGTGCCTGATATCCGTTGGCTTTCGGATGGCTTACCCAGTCGCGCAGACGGTCCGGGTGGGGCTTGTAGATTTTTGAGATGGATACATAAATGTTGAAACAGTCGTTCAACTCTTCCTCCTCAGAACGTGGAGTGAAGATGATTCGGACAGCCAATATGTCGTATATTTCTTCGAAAGTGATATGCTTGGCCTGCATCTTGTTCCAAATGGAATAAGGTGACTTGATGCGTGCCAGAATCCGGTAGGGGATTCCCATTTTGTCCAGTTGTGCACGGATGGGAGCTGTGAATTCTTCAAACAATGTGTCGCGCTCAGCCTGTGTAGCTTTCAGTTTTTCTTCTATCTGTTGATAGGTTTCAGGATGTTCGTACTTGAAGCTCAAGTCTTCCAACTCAGTCTTGATACGGTTAAGGCCCAGTCGGTTGGCTAGCGGAGCATAGATGTATAGAGTTTCTCCCGCAATTTTGTATTGCTTGCTTGGCAGCATGGAGCCTAAGGTACGCATGTTATGCAGGCGGTCGGCAATCTTGATTAGAATGACGCGGATGTCATCATTCATAGTCAGCAGCAGTTTCTTGAAGTTTTCGGCTTGGGCAGAAGCACGGTCGCCAAAGATACCTCCGGAAATTTTGGTTAATCCGTCTACAATTTGAGCGATTTTCGGGCCGAACAGATTTTCAATGTCTTCTACAGTATAGTCTGTATCTTCAACGACATCATGCAGTAGAGCTGCGCAGATGGAAGTAGAGCCCAATCCGATTTCTACGCATGCGATGCGGGCTACAGCCAGAGGGTGCAGGATATAAGGTTCACCCGAACGGCGTCTTACCCCTTTGTGTGCCTGCTTGGCAAAGTTGAATGCTTTGGTTATGATTTCTACTTTCTTCCGATGTCTACTTTCCAGGTATCTGTCAAGCAGCTCATTAAAGGCCGCATTGATTTGTTTTTCATCGTTTTGTTCTTGCATTAATGTGTCATCCGTCATAGTGCTTTCTCTCCATTCTATCAATAATGCAAAAATAAAGAAAATAAATAATTATGCAAGTGTTTCATGATGACAATCGGAAACACTTGCATAATTTTCTTATTCTATCGGACTCTGAGGGATTTCCCGGCCCGGATATTGTTTCCTCTAAGGCCGTTTAATCGGCGTAACTGACTTACACTGACACCGTATTTGGCCGCTATACCTCCCAATGTATCCCCTTGACGGATGCGGTGGTAAACGGCCTTTCCGCTTTTACTCTTTTGGGAGGATGTGTTTTGTGTCTCTGCTTTTACTGTAGCACGGCGTGTTTGGTAAATTTCCGGTTTATAGTTGTAAATAGAATCTTCGTTTTCAAGGAATTTGCTGATAATGCTGTTTGGCAGACGAAGTGCGTAAGGTTCTGTGCTGAGCGGAATGATATCTTTTTTGAATTCCGGGTTCAATGACCGAAGTTCATCTATGTTGATTTTGCAGACATCGGCTACCTGGTTCAAGTTCAGATTTCGGGTGATATGGATGGTATCGGTACCTTCAGGTAATCGCATCTCCAATGGGCTGATATTATGCTCACAGTAATAGTTCATGATATAATTGGCAGCAATGAAGGCGGGGACATATCCTCGGGTCTCACTAGGCAGGTAATTATAGATTTTCCAAAAATCGGTCTCTCCTCCTGCACGTCGGATAGCTTTGTTGATGGTGCCAGGCCCGCAGTTATAGGCTGCCAGGACAAGATTCCAGTCGTGATAGATTTCATACAGATCTTTCAGATAGCGGGCAGCTGCATAGGTCGATTTGATGGGATCTCTTCGTTCGTCGACCAGGCTGTTGACTGTTAATCCGTAAAGTTGTCCGGTACGTAGCATGAATTGCCAAAGTCCAACAGCTCCCTGGCGTGAAGTCGCTATCGGATTTAATGCTGATTCAATAACAGGAAGGTATTTCAGTTCCAGCGGAAGATCATTCAAGTCGAGTGCTTCTTCAAAGATAGGCATATAGAAATTGTTGGCGCTCAACATAAATGCCACTTTCTGGCGTAAGCGAATGGCATACATGTCGATAAATTTCCGTACAATATCATTGTAAGGCATTTCGATAATGGCTGGAATACGTTGTAACCGGGCGATGTATGCAGAATCGCTTACTTCTGGATTATCCTGTGTCATGACACAGTTTTCAGCAGGATTGATATAATGTTTGGAAATCCAGTCCAGATACAAACTGTCTGTTTCCGAAAGCATACCTGCCGGAAGATCTATGATTTCTTCTTCTCCTGTTTCTGTACGTACAGTAATGCTTTTTTCGTTTTGCTGTGCACAAAGTGTAGAAGCACTGATAAATGTCAGAAGGCTGATGACTAGTTTTTTCATGGTCTTTAAAATTTGATACTACACCGTATCCCGATAGCTTCGGGATAGCCACGATGTATACCGTTAAATACTGCAGGTTCGAATGACATACTTAAATCTTTGGAAATATCGAAATCGGATAATTCGGCATCTACATAAGCATCGATGACTGAAAGCAGGTATACACCAATGAAGACGAAAACACTCAAGTCTCGTTGACGGCGATAGAAGTCTTTTTTATTCTTGAATGTTTGTTGATACCATTCCAAGTTTTTCTGTACATCTTCAACAGTTAAACCAGGTGATAGAAAATCCAGATAACTGTTCTGATTCGGGTTGTCACTCATGATATCCTGATAGGCTTGTGAATAGTCTTTATACATCTGGGTGTTCCAAGTCAGGGCGTATGCACATCCTACAAATCCTCCATAAATGATAGGAAGTTTCCAATATTTACGGTTATAGATTTGTCCGGCTCCAGGAAGTACCATTGCCAGCCAGACAGATTTATTGGAATTAGGTATCCAACGTTTTCTGGAGACTTCCATGGCTGCTTTCTGTTGAATGGAGTCATTCTTATGGGCCAGTAAAGCAGTATCAACCGGTGCTTCCATTGAACGGATGATGGCATCGCGGTTGATATCAATACTGTCCATTAACGCCAGACTATCGGCAATATGCTGCTGGCGGATAGAATCTGCATCTAGCAAACCTGCCCGATGTTTTCGCGCTCTTTGTGCGGATACATCGGTATGGCCACATAAGATGACACTGAGAGCCAGAAACAAATATAAAATGTATGTATATTTATGCTGTTTCAACGTTGTCCTTTATTTATTCGGTTGATTTCAAGGAATCCAGAATCTCCATGATACGTTCCAGATCTGTTTCGTTATCGAAAGGAATACTGATTTTCCCTTTTCCTTTCGGACTGCATGACAATTGTACTTTCGCTCCGAAAAAGTTACACAAGTGATCTTGCAATAATGTGTATTCTTCGGAAAGCTTACAGCCTTTGGGAGAAATCTTTTTTCCTCCTGATTCGATTGCTTCACCTGCCGAAAGCGATTTGACTATTTCTTCTACTTTTCTGACAGAATATCCTTGTGTAATGATTTCATTGAAGATTCGAATCTGAGTTTTCGGGTCTTCCAATGCCAGCAGGGCTCTAGCATGCCCCATGTCGATTTCCTTGTTTTTCAAAGCCATCTGGATGGGAGCCGGCAACTTCAACAGACGGATATAGTTGGCAATGGTAGCTCGTTTTTTACCTACCCGTTCACTCAGACGTTCTTGGGTTAAGTCATATTGTTCAATCAGATGCTGGTAAGCCAATGCAATCTCCAGTGAGTTAAGGTCTTCTCGCTGGATGTTTTCTATCAGAGCCATTTCCATGACGTGCTCATCGTTGGCTGTGCGTATATAGGCCGGGATGCTTTGCAGTCCTGCCAGGATGGAGGCTCTGTAACGGCGTTCTCCGGCAATGATCTGATAGGAGTCTTCGCTCATCTGCCGCAGAGTAATCGGTTGGATAATCCCGATTTCTGCGATGGAATCTGCCAGTTCCTGTAAGGCGATGGGATCAAATTCACGGCGGGGCTGATTCGGGTTGACCGAAATTTTGCTCAGCTCTATCTCGTTGATAGAAGAAGAACCTGACGTCTTGACCTCATCGTTGGATATCAGTGCGTCAAGCCCTCGGCCTAATGCAAATTTTTTCTGTACTGCCATATTTGTTCTTTATATTTCAAGCAAATACTGGGAATTCCAAGGCTTTTCCCGACTACGGGAAAGTGTATAGGAAATTCTCTGTATGGCTTTTATTTATTCTTATTAATAATTTCGTTGGCCAATGCCAGGTGATTTTTGGCTCCGGTAGATTCCGCATCGTACAAGATAGCTGGTATACCGTGGCTCGGAGCTTCGCTCAGTTTTACATTCCGTTGAATGATGGTCTTGAATACCAGTTCCTGGAAATGCCGTTTCACCTCGTCATAAATCTGGTTGGCCAGACGGAGTCGGGAGTCGAACATGGTCAGCAGGAAGCCTTCTATTTCCAGTGACGGGTTCAGCTTCGTTTTGATGATTTTGATTGTGTTCAGCAGTTTGCTGATTCCTTCCAGTGCAAAATATTCGCATTGAACAGGAATAATGACTGAATCGGCTGCGGTCAGGGCATTGATGGTAATCAGCCCTAATGAAGGTGAGCAGTCTATCAGGATGTAATCATATTCGCTTTTGATGGATTCTAGCGCCTGTCTTAATATTTTCTCACGGTTCTCCAGATTCAGCATTTCTATTTCTGCACCTACTAGGTCTATGTGAGAAGGAATGATGTCTAGTCCGTCAATATCGGTTGTATAAATGGCTTCCCGGATATCAGCCTGTTTAATCAGACATTCATATACAGAGCTGTCAATATCTTTCAGGTCCACTCCCAGGCCCGATGAAGCATTTGCTTGGGGGTCAGCGTCTATTACCAGTACTTTCTTCTCGAGAGTTGCTAAGGATGCAGCCAAGTTAATAGTTGTTGTCGTTTTACCTACGCCACCTTTTTGGTTGGCTAAAGCAATAATTTTTCCCATATTCATCAGTTTATTCAACGTGCGAAGTAACGAATAATCGGTGACAGTACCTATTAAAAAACGGCTACTTTTTTCAAAGTGTTGATAACTTACCGCTTTTGTTAATAACTTCGGCAGCGCAAAGATACATAAATCTCCTAAATATCGGGAATGCTTTGATAAGATTAAGATTTGTAAACGGATTGTCACGGTCTTTTCTTTGCCGTATCAGCGGAAAGGTTGTACCTTTGTCACTGTAAAAATGAAAGAAACATGATTGAAACAAGTAGACCTTTATTGCTGTTATCGAATGATGACGGCTTTCAAGCAAAAGGAATTCAATGTCTTATAGAAACTTTACGGCCGATAGCCGATTTGATTGTGGTTGCGCCTGACGGGCCTCGTTCCGGAAGTTCCGCAGCTATTACTTCTGTCTGTCCTATTCAAGTAAAATGCCTGTCAAACTCAGATGGCTTAAAGCTGTACTGTTGCAGCGGAACACCGACAGATTGTGTCAAGATAGCCTTGCATGCTTTTGTGCCTAGATTGCCGGATATGGTGATAGGGGGAATCAATCACGGTGATAATTCTTCGGTAAATGTTCATTACTCCGGTACGATGGGAGTGGTTATCGAAGGATGCCTGAAAGGAATCCCTTCGGTAGGTTTTTCGTTGTGTAATCATGATGCTGATGCTGATTTTCAACCTACTTATCCTTATATACGCCGGATTGTTGAAGAGGTATTGGAGAATGGATTGCCGAAAGGGACCTGCTTGAATGTAAATTTTCCAGATACACCGAATCTGAAAGGTGTGCGTGTCTGTCGGCAGACCGATGGGGTATGGATTCAGGAATATGTACCTTGTAATCATCCGCGTGGGGGAAGTTATTTCTGGTTGACAGGTGCATATCAGAATGATGAACCGGAAGCAACAGATACAGATCATTGGGCGCTTGACCATGGTTATGTGGCTATAACACCGACTAAAATTGATGTGACGGATTATGAATTGAAGAAGCAGATAGAATCCTGGAATTTGCACGTATGAAATATTATCTGATTGTAGGAGAGGCTTCGGGAGACTTGCATGCTTCCAATTTAATGAAAGCGCTGAAAGAAGTGGATGCTTCGGCTGAATTCCGCTTTGTAGGAGGTGACCTGATGGCAGCGGTAGGAGGAACCTATGTCAAATCGTATAAAGATATGGCATACATGGGGTTCATTCCGGTATTGCTGCATCTGCGTACTATTTTCCGTAACATGGATTATTGTAAGGATGACATTGTATCCTGGAATCCGGATGTTCTGATTCTGGTAGACTATCCGGGATTCAATCTGAAGATTGCTGAATATATCCGGGCACATACTTGTATTCCTATTTATTATTATATATCTCCAAAAATCTGGGCTTGGAAGGAATACCGCATTAAAAATATCAAACGAGATGTAGATGAACTGTTTTCTATTCTTCCGTTCGAAGTTGCTTTTTATCGGAAACATCAGTACCCTATACATTATGTAGGAAATCCCTGCGTAGATGCTGTCTCAGCTTTTCTCAACTCTCAGAACGTTGACTCGCAGGAATTTATACGTAAACATAAATTGACGGGTAAACCTATTGTTGCTTTGTTGGCCGGTAGTCGCAAGCAAGAAATCAAGGATAATTTGACTCGTATGATTGCAGCTTCGAAAGATTTTCCTGACTATCAGTTTGTAGTAGCGGGTGCACCGGGTATCGAGCCGGATTTTTATCGGAATTATATGGATGAACATACGCAAATTGTGTTCGGTGAGACTTATTCGTTGCTTCAACATGCTACGGCTGCTTTGGTAACTTCGGGTACTGCTACGTTGGAGACAGCCTTGTTCCGGGTGCCTCAGGTGGTCTGTTATTATACGGCAGCCGGGAAACTGGTTTCTTTCCTGCGCAAGCATATTCTGAAAGTAAAATACATTTCTTTGGTTAATTTGATTGCCGGAAAAGAAGTCGTGACAGAGTTGGTCGCAGATGGCATGACGGTTCCTAATATAGAAAAGGAACTGAGAGCTATTCTTCCTTCTGGTGGGCAGCGTATGCGGATGCTGGAAGATTATGATAGGTTGATTGCTATACTGGGGGCTCCTGGTGCTTCCGGTCGGGCTGCAGAGCAAATAGCGCAACTGTTGAGAGAACGGAAATAGTGGAAATAGTGAAAGATGCAACAATCCCCTTTGCTGATTGGACAAGCAAAGGGGATTGTTACGTTTATAATATCCTCGAAACGAGGTTTGTGCTTTTAAAAGAGACTGATGAAATATAAGTAGCAGACTGCTGCCGGAATAGCCAAAATACTGCTGTCGAATCGGTCTAGCATACCTCCGTGTCCGGGTAGGATATTGCCAGAGTCTTTGATTCCCAGGGTACGCTTTAATAGAGACTCAGTCAGGTCGCCCCATGTTCCGAATACTACTATTACCAAGCCCAATCCTAACCATTCTATTGTACTTAGAAATGGGAAATAAAGTGAGAGTACATAGGCTGCTATCATGCTGAATACTGCTCCACCGATAGAACCCTCCCATGATTTTTTGGGTGAGATACGTTCAAATAATCTGTGTTTACCGAACAGCATTCCCGTGCAATAGGCTCCCGTATCGTTTACCCAGTTGAATATGAAGATAGAGAGCGGAAGAATCGGATTGTATTGGGATACGCTGCTCGTCGCATCGCTGTGATAGGCTAATACATTCAATAAAGAAAAAGAAAGTGCAATGTATATCTGGCTCATCAGGCTGTAAGCCCAGTTATTGACCGGATTTGGTTGCTTCTTGTACAGCTCACTGATTAACAGGTAGATAATTAGTAACAGATAAGGGATAAAGATTTCATTGCTACCCGGTGCTACACCGATGTAGCCGAAACACAGAAAAAGGAAAACACCTGCCAATGCTGAAATGGTCCGGTTCATCTGTACGCTGCCGGTCCGGTTTACAATGGTTCCGAATTCGTAGATACTCATCGCTGTAATGAGAGCAAAAAGAATGGTGAATGGAATAGGGCCGGTTAGGATGCAGCCTACAAGACAGGCTACGAAGATTATTCCGGTAATACTTCGCTGGATAAGATTGCTTTTCACGATATGATTATTTTGGGGTTATACTTATGAATCTATAAAAACTATAAGTCTGTCATATCCTATACTTATAGTTAGGATATGACAGACTTATCGGTTAGAAATTAGGCTTTTGGAGCCTCGGATGTTGTCTCGGTCTCTGGAAGAGCTGGCTGTTCTGTTACAGTGCCTTCGGCTGGATTGCTTGAGTTCTGTGTGGTTTCCGGAGCTTCGATTGCCATGATTTCTTCCGAGCGGGAAGTCCACGGACGTTTTCCGAAAATCTTTTCTACATCTTCTGCAAAGATGACTTCTCTTTCAATCAGCAATTGAGCCAATTGGTTATGCCCTTCTTTGTGTTCTTCCAGCAGAGCCTTGGCACGGGCGTATTGCTCGTTAATCATATTCTGAACCTCTTGGTCTATCAATTCAGCTGTATGTTCGCTATAAGGTTTGCTGAAACTATAATCATCGTTGCTGTAATAGCACAGATTCGGCATCTTGTCACTCATACCGGCATAGGCTATCATACCGTATGCCTGCTTGGTAACTTTTTCCAGATCGTTCATGGCACCGGTAGAGATGTGTCCGATAAAGACCTCCTCGGCTGCACGTCCTCCCAAAGTAGCACACATTTCATCCAGCATCTGTTCCTTGGTCGTAATCTGGCGCTCTTCTGGCAGATACCATGCGGCGCCTAATGCCCGTCCGCGTGGAACGATAGTTACTTTAATCAGTGGGTTGGCATGTTCCAGGAACCAAGAAATAGTAGCATGTCCGGCTTCGTGTAAGGCAATAGCTTTCTTTTCGGCCATAGTCATGACTTTGGTCTTTTTCTCCAATCCACCTACAATACGGTCGATAGCTGCCAGAAAATCATCTTTGTCTACAGCATTTTTCTGATGGCGGGCTGCTATCAGAGCGGCTTCATTACAAACATTCGCAATGTCAGCTCCACTGAAGCCTGGAGTCTGGCGTGCCAGCAGGTCTACATCAACACTTGGGTCTAGTTTCAGTGGTTTCAGATGAACACCGAACACTTCCTTCCGTTCATTCAGATCGGGTAGGTCAACGTAAATCTGGCGATCGAAACGGCCGGCGCGCAGCAGAGCTTTGTCCAAAATATCTACACGGTTAGTTGCAGCCAGGATGATGATACCGCTGTTTGAGCCGAAACCATCCATTTCTGTCAGCAACTGGTTCAAGGTATTTTCCCGTTCATCGTTTCCGCCCATACTTGGATTTTTCCCACGGGCACGTCCTACAGCATCAATTTCATCGATGAAGATGATACAAGGCGATTTTTCTTTGGCTTGACGGAACAGGTCACGTACACGGGAAGCACCTACACCGACAAACATTTCTACGAAATCGGAACCTGAAATTGAGAAGAACGGTACATCAGCTTCACCGGCTACAGCCTTGGCCAACAGAGTTTTACCGGTTCCCGGAGGGCCTACTAACAGAGCTCCTTTAGGAATCTTACCACCCAGTTCGGTATATTTTTGAGGTTGTTTGAGGAAATCTACAATTTCTTGTACTTCCTGTTTGGCCGCTTCTTGTCCCGCTACATCCTTGAAGGTGATTCGGTTGGCCCCTTTTTCAAACAGTTGTGCTTTGCTCTTTCCTACACTGAAGACGTTACCGCCTCCGCCGGGACCTCCACCACCGCCCATGCGTCGCATGGCAAAAATCCAGATACCGATAAGGAACAGGATGGGTACAACATTCCAGAAAATGAGTCCAAAATAGTCATTCTTTTTTTCGTAGCTGATTGAACCTGTAAAATTACCACTGTTCTGCTGTTCGTCCAGAAATTTGTCTAATGACTCCATGGAACCTACCTGGACATGTACAGACGGGCTACGTCCTACTTTACTCGCATCTTTTTTAAATACGTCGACAATGTTTTCAGGTTTGATGAACATTTCGACCGTATTATTGTCATATGCAATGATTTTGCTGGCATATCCTTTGTTCACCATTTCCTTAAATTCTGTATAAGTGACTTCTTTTGAAGCACTTCCTTCATCGCTGGAAAGCCAAAGGTAGGCAAAAACAATGGCAATGACTACGTATAGCCACGTTAGACTGAAACGTGGTACGTTCATTTTAGGCTTATTGTTGTTTTCACTCATAGTTGTTTTTCATTCAATGTTTTGTCAATCTAAATCAGGAATGTGAGTTAATTGTGCGTCTGCCCACAGATGTTCCAGATTATAGAATTCTCTTACTTCCGGAAGGAATACGTGTACCAGAATATCTCCATAGTCCATAGCTACCCATTGCGCATTTCTTAATCCATCGATGCCATATACCTTTTCACCGGCATGTTTACGGACATATTCTTTCACTGAATCTACGATGGCTAGCACTTGGCTGGGAGAGTTTCCCTGACAGATGATAAAATATTTACAAATTGTTTCTTCTATGCCGGTCAAATCGGCGATGACAATATTCTTACCTTTCTTTTCTTGGATACCTTCGGTTATTTTCTGAATCAAATTTTTTGTATCGCTCATTTTACTTTGTATTTCTTTAGTATTTGAATTTTATTTATATAACGTCTGACAAAGATACTTGGTTTTCCCAATATCACGAAAGAAAGTATATTATTTCTCATCCTTTTTGTATTTTTTTGAGTCCTTTCAGTGGATTTTTTAGGAGTTGGATGGCCGATTTGTGTTAAAAATAAGATTTTCTCAAAAAAAAAACGTCTGAAATGTTTGTGTGTAAGAAAAAAGTTGTACCTTTGCAGCGTCAAACAAAAAAGATGACAGCGTTCATGTGATTTTGGGCTATGGTGTAATGGTAACACAACAGATTCTGGTCCTGTTTTTCTTGGTTCGAATCCAGGTAGCCCAACACATTCACAAGTAGAGGTCCTCACGGAGAGGATATCGAAATTAGTTTGGGCTATGGTGTAATGGTAACACAACAGATTCTGGTCCTGTTTTTCTTGGTTCGAATCCAGGTAGCCCAACACAAAAAAGCGATTCAATATTTTGAGTCGCTTTTTTTGTATGTCTTTTATCTATATGTTTCCTTTAAAATTCAGTCGATAAAAACAACCGTTTGTATCGGTTAAAACATCCGTTCGTTTGAAGTAAAACATCCGTTCGTTTAGAATGCAATGTCCGTTCGTTTTTTCTATCTGTATGTTCATGCGGAATATCGTATATTGAAATGTCGTTTGTTTATTCATCGATGAAAATTCTTGTGTCTCCTGATGGGAAGAATTGTATGTAAGAGCGATTCTATAGTCTTGGATAATACCTTTCATTCTCGTTTGAAAGGGCATTTTGGAGGCCGAATGCATGTTTTACGGCAGATTTTGAACATAATTATTATCATTTGAACAAATAGGAAAGCGCTTTTGAACATACATGTCAGCCTTTTGTATAAACAGAATATCTTATGTTTTTTTATTGTATTAATATTGTAGGCGGAAAAATAAATGGTTTCAGTCGGGGCATATGTCGGTACATTGGGTAAATGCTGGCGTCCTTTGGGAAAAGAGGATAAAATTATGTGTCGGGTGGTAATTTATTGTACAAGTTTAGTCCGGAGTATTATTTCCGATAACAGAACAGAAGATATTTTTTAGAATTAAATAAGATGCTATGAAAAAAGTGTTGTTTTTCTTATTTGCAGTCAGTATGGTCTTTTTCTCTCGTGCACAGGGACCTTGGGGACCACAAAGTAAGGTGGTGACCGATACCATCTATAGTGAAATATTGAAGGCAGAAAGGGCATATACCATTTACCTGCCGAAAAGTTATGAAGTCGATAAAACACGCAGTTATCCGATTCTTTATCTGTTGCATGGTGTAATGGGGGTAAATACCAGTTGGTTCACTGACCAGCGTGCCGGTGAGGTTGCCGACCTGTTGATGGCCTCCGGTGAGGCATGTGAAATGATTATTGTCAGTCCCAATGCCGGTGGAAACCCCTACAAAGGTGACTGGAACGGGTATTTCAATATGCCTGGATGGGCCTACGAGGATTTCTTTTATCAGGAATTCCTTCCATTCATTGAAAAGACTTACCGTGTGAAGGCTGACAAACAACATCGTGCTATCGCCGGATTATCAATGGGAGGCGGTGGAACAGCAAGTTATGCACAGCGTCATCCGGATATGTATTGTGCAGCTTATGCTATCAGTGCGTTGATGGATATTCCTGAGGTAGGAGCCATGCCTTCTCAGAGTCCTGATGATAAGATGGCTATCTTAACGAAATCAGTACAGGAGCATAGTTGCATTAAATATGTTCTTAATGCCGATGATGCAACGAAGAAGAAGATTCGTTCGGTACAATGGTTTGTGGATTGTGGAGACGATGATTTTTTGCTTGACCGTAATATCGAATTTTTCCAGGCGATGCGTCAGGCACAGATACCTCTTCAGTTCAGGGTACGCGATGGAGGACATGTCAATGAATATTGGCATTCGGCACTCTATACCTGTTTACCTTTTGTCAGTCGTTGTTTTGGAAAATAATCATTTAAGACTATAAATGTATGCAGATGAAACGATTATTTGTGGTAGCTGCAGTCCTTTTGATGAGTGCTGCAACATGGGCACAACAGGCCTTGTGGGGAACAGCTCCGGTAGTTTCTCCAGATATTCATGATGATAATACAGTAACTTTCCGTCTGAAGGCACCTAAAGCGGTCAGTGTACAGGTTACCGGCGATTTTCTTCCTGCGCGACCGATAGATACGCCTAGGGGAGTATGGGAAGCACCGGGTATAGCCGACCTGAAGGAAGGAAAAGATGGTGTTTGGGAATTTACAACCGCTGCTCCGCTAAAACCGGAACTCTATAGTTATTCTTTCATTGTGGACGGATTGAAGATTATGGATCCGAGTAATGTATATATGATTCGGGATGTGGCAACTGTAACTAATGTATTCATTATCGGTGGTGGACGTGCCGATTTGTATAAGGTAAACGATGTGCCTCATGGAACTGTAAGCCGTATGTGGTATGATAGTCCTACGCTAGGAATGGACAGACGGATTACAGTATATACTCCCGCTGGTTATGAGACGAGTGGAAAGCGTTATCCGGTATTTTATCTGCTTCATGGGGCTGGAGGCGATGAAGAGGCCTGGATAAATCTGGGACGTACTTCGCAGATACTGGATAACCTGATTGCAGAAGGTAAAGCTGAGCCGATGATTGTGGTGATGACTAACGGAAATGCCTGGCAGGAGGCTGCTCCAGGTGAATCTTCAAAGGGGTATATAGTGCCTTCTATGCGTCCAGAAGAGGCCAAGAATGCTGTTGAAGGCGGGTTTGAACTGGCTTTTCCCGATGTCGTGAAATTTGTGGAAAAGAATTTCCGTACGAAGAAGGGACGTGCCAACCGTGCGATTGCCGGACTTTCGATGGGTAGTTTTCATTCTGCTAACATTTCGCGTTATTATCCGGATATGTTCGGATATGTAGGGCTGTTTTCAGGTGCTACTTCGAAAAATGAGGAATCAACCAGTCCGGTATATACTGATTTTGATGCAAGACTGAAGGTTCAGTTCTCTAAAAAACCTTTGTTATATTATATTGCCTGTGGTAATACGGATTTCGTATTCAAAAGTGTGACTGACTATCGTAAGATGTTGGATGAGAACGGATATAAGTATGAATATTATGAAAGTGACGGCGGACATATCTGGCGTAACTGGCGTATCTATCTGACAGAATTTGCTCCGAAATTGTTTAAATGATTAGAAATCAATATTTTGTAAATTTAATAATATGAAAAAACAACTTTTTTCAATGGCAGTAGTTGCTGCGACATTATGTGCTTGCGGTTCGGGAACGCCGCAATTGGGGAAGAATTCTATCGATGAGGTGATTGGAGCCATGACTTTGGAAGAAAAGGCTCATTTGGTAGTGGGTACAGGTATGAAAGGTTTTTCGGGAGACAGTGCTGTGATAGGTACTACGAAAACGTTGGTACCTGGTGCTGCAGGAACCTCTTATCCGATTGAACGTTTGGGGATTCCTGCTGTTGTTCTGGCTGATGGTCCTGCCGGGTTGCGTATTGATCCGATTCGTGAAGGGGATTCTGCCACTTATTATTGTACACATTTCCCAATCGGTACGCTGTTGGCTTCTACTTGGAATCAGGAGCTGGTAGAGCAGGTTGGTCAAGCTATCGGTAACGAAGTGTTGGAATATGGTGCCGATGTCTTGTTGGCTCCGGCTTTGAATATTCACCGTAATCCACTTTGCGGACGTAACTTTGAGTATTACTCTGAAGATCCTGTCGTCTCTGGTAAGATAGCCGCTGCATATGTACGGGGTGTACAGAGTAATGGGGTAGGTACATCTATCAAGCATTATGCAGCCAATAACCAGGAAACAAACCGTACCGGAAATGATGCCCGTGTATCTCCGCGTGCCTTGCGTGAGATTTACTTGAAAGGCTTCGAGATTGCGGTAAAAGAATCTGCTCCTTGGACAGTAATGTCTTCTTATAATTACCTGAATGGTACTTATACTTCTGAAAGTGTAGAACTGCAGACTACTTTACTTCGCGATGAATGGGGATTCAAAGGTATGGTAATGACCGACTGGTTCGGAGGAAAAGATGCCATTGCGCAGATGAAGGCCGGTAACGATATGTTGCAGCCGGGTACTGATAAACAATATGAAGCCATCATTGAGGGAATAAACAGCGGTAAACTGGATATGGCTGTACTCGACCGGAATGTAAAACGTATTCTGGAAATGATAGTTCAGACACCGCGTTTCAAAGGTTATCAGTATTCCAATAAACCGGATTTGAAGGCTCATGCGGCTGTAACCCGCCAATCAGCTACAGAAGGTATGGTATTGTTGAAAAATGATAAGGAAACTTTGCCTTTGGCTTCTTCAGTCAAGAATGTCGCTCTGTTCGGTTGTACTTCTTATGATTTTATCGCCGGTGGAACAGGTTCTGGTAACGTGAACCGTGCTTATACGGTTTCATTGCTTGACGGTTTGAAGAATGCCGGTTATGCTGTTGATGAAAATCTGAAGAATACGTATGAACAGTATGTCGCTGCAGAGAACAAGCGTTTGCAGGAAGCCAAGAAAGAATGGTTTATGCCATTGTCTCGTCCGACAGAAATGAAACTTGATGCTTCACAAGTAAATCAGTTGGCTACCAAGGCAGACGTTGCATTGGTGACAATCGGTCGTACATCAGGTGAATTCCTTGATCGTCAACGTGCAGATTTCAATCTGAACAAAGAAGAAATGGATTTGCTGAAGTCTGTATGCAACGCATTTCATGCAGTCGGTAAGAAGGTGGTAGTAGTACTTAATATCGGCGGTGTAATAGAAACTGCTTCTTGGAAATCTTTGCCGGATGCCATTCTTTGTGCCTGGCAGGCGGGACAGGAAGGTGGTAACAGTGTAGCCGATGTACTGAGCGGTAAGGCTTCTCCTTCCGGTCGCTTGACAATGACTTTCCCGGTTAAATTTGAAGACGCTGCTTCTTCTGCCAATTTCCCGATTGACTTGAAAGCCAACATTGATATTACAAATAAGGAACAGCAGAAAGGAAATGTCAAAAATGTAGACTATACCAATTATGAAGAAGGAATTTATGTAGGTTACCGTTATTTCGACAGTTTTAATAAAGAAGTATCTTATCCTTTCGGTTACGGTTTGTCGTATACTTCTTTCAGTTACAGCAATCCTGCAGTGAAGTTTGATAACGGTGTTTATACTGTTACGGTAGATGTACAGAATACAGGTAAGGTTGCAGGTAAGGAAGTGGTACAGCTGTATGTTTCGGCTCCGGATGCTGCCAAATGTAACAAACCGGAAAAAGAATTGAAAGCTTTCGCTAAAACAGCCGAACTGAAACCGAATGAAAAAGTAACTGTAACTTTGAAGGTAAATGCTGCTGATTTGGCTTGGTTTGATGAGGCTTCTTCATCATGGGTTGTGGATGCCGGAACATATAACTTCCTTATCGGTGCTTCTTCACGCGATATCAAGGCTACACTTCAAGCTGATGTCACAGCTTCTTCACAGAAAGTCAATGATATTTTGAAACCTAAAGAACCTGTTCAGGAATTGAAGAGATAATCGGGTTCGTAGTAAATGAGAAAGGCCCGGTGAATAATCCGATTGGATTTTATCGGGCCTTTCTATAATCTTTTATATATCTATCAACAGAATGTTATGAATAAGAAAGTTTTTTTATCGCTGGTTTTGGCGACAAGTATGTTTACGGCTACTGCTCAACAAGTAGCACCTGCTATTCCGCGGGATGAAAAGATAGAACAGCAGGTGGAAGCATGGTTGCAGAAGATGACGCTCGAAGAGAAAATCGGACAGATGTGTGAGCTGACTATCGATGTATTGCAACAGCGTACCAATCCGTTTGAGGGACTGAACATGGAGAATCTGAAGGTAGCCGATTTGCAGAAGATTCTCAAGAAATATAGCATAGAAAAAGAGTTCGATCTTTCAGGTGGAATCCCGGATAAGGACGTGATGATGAAAATCTACATGCGTATTCAGGGAATTGAAAGTCAGAAAGGTTTCCAACTCAGTGAAGCTATGTTGGATTCTGTTATCGGTAAATACAAAGTAGGTTCTATCCTGAATGTTCCTAACGGTAAGGCACAGACGGTGCAGAAATGGCAGGAAATTATCAAACGTATCCAGGAAAAGTCTATGGAAGAGATTGGCATTCCTTGTATCTATGGAGTCGACCAGATTCATGGGACAACCTATACGTTGGGGGGAACTTTCTTTCCGCAAGGAGTTAATATGGGAGCTACTTTCAATTGTGAGCTGACACGCAGAGGCGCGGAAATCTCTGCTTATGAAACAAAGGCGGGAAGTATTCCTTGGACTTATGCACCGGTTACAGACCTTGGTCGTGACCCGCGCTGGCCACGTATGTGGGAAAATTATGGGGAAGACTGTTACCTGAATGCAGAAATGGGACGTGAAGCTGTTCTCGGTTTTCAGGGAAATGACCCGAACCATATCGGTGATAATTCAGTAGCTGCCTGTATGAAGCATTACATGGGTTATGGTGTCCCTGTTTCTGGAAAAGACCGTACTCCTTCTTCTATTACTGAACAGGATATGCGTGAGAAGCATTTCGCGCCTTATCTGGAAATGGTAAAGAACGGGGCCTTGTCTGTTATGGTGAATTCTGCCATGAATAATGGTTTGCCCTTTCATGCCAATTATGAGTTGCTTACCGAATGGCTGAAGGAAGATTTGAATTGGGATGGTATGATTGTGACCGATTGGGCTGATATCAACAATCTTTATAGTCGTGACCACATTGCAAAAGACAAAAAAGAAGCCATCAAACTTGCTATTAATGCAGGTATCGATATGTCTATGGATCCTTACGATTGGAAATTCTGTACGTTGCTGAAAGAGCTGGTAGAAGAAGGAGAAGTACCGATGAGCCGTATTGATGATGCTGTACGTCGTGTCTTGCGCTTAAAATACCGGTTGAACTTGTTCGAGAAGCCCTATTATGATTTGAAGGATTTTCCATTATTCGGCAGTGCTGAACATGCCGCAGATGCCTTGAAGGCTGCCGAAGAGTCGCTTGTGTTGTTGAAGAATACCGATGGTATTCTTCCGTTGGAAAAAGGAAAGAAAATTTTGGTAACCGGTCCGAATGCTAATTCAATGCGAAGCCTGAACGGTGGTTGGTCATATACCTGGCAGGGTAGTAATGCTGAGGACTGTTCGGAACCGTATAATACAATTCTGGAAGCCTTTACCAATAAGTTCGGTGCTGAAAATATTGTCTATGAAGCTGGAGTGACTTACAATGAAAAAGGAAACTGGTGGGAAGAAAATGCTCCGGAAATAGAGAAAGCTATTGCGGCAGCTGCTCAGGTAGACTATATAGTGGCTTGTATCGGTGAAAATTCTTACTGTGAAACTCCGGGTAACTTGACCGACTTGACACTTTCTGAGAACCAGCGTAACCTGGTAAAGGCACTGGCTAAAACCGGCAAGCCTGTCATTCTGGTTCTTAATGAGGGACGTCCTCGCATCATAGCCGATATTGAACCGTTGAGTAAGGCGGTTGTCAATGTCATGTTGCCGGGTAATTACGGTGGCGATGCTTTGGCTAATCTGGTAGCCGGTGATGCTAATTTTAGTGGCAAGATGCCTTATACTTATCCGAAGGAAATCAATTCGTTGATTACTTATGATTATAAGCCATGTGAACATATCGGTAAACAGATGGAAGGTGCTTATAATTACGATGCCGTGGTAAATGTTCAGTGGGCATTCGGTTACGGTTTGAGTTATACCACTTTTGCTTACAGTAATCTGAAGGTCGATAAGACCAGCTTCACTGCTGATGATGTACTTACTTTTACAGTTGATGTAAAGAATACTGGTAACCTGGCCGGTAAGGAAAGTGTATTGCTTTTCAGTAGTGATCTGGTAGCTTCACTTACTCCGGATAACCGTCGTCTGCGTGCATTCGATAAGGTAGAATTACAGCCGGGCGAAACTAAAACTGTTACTTTGAAGGTAAAAGGTTCTGATTTGGCTTTCGTTGGTTATGACGGTAGATGGATTCTGGAAGCAGGAGATTTTCGTATGCAGGTAGGTAATCAGGTAGTTGAAGTCGCTTGTGCGCAGACAAAGAAATGGGATACTCCCAATAGATGATTATTATCTGAATAAAACTTGACTGATAAACGTAAAGAGGAAATCTGAATGCTTACTATTTTAGGCAGATTTCCTCTTTTGTGAGAAAATTTTCTTATAGGGTAGAAAAAGGTTTTTAAGGGATGAAAAAAAGCCTGTGCTAAGGAGTAAATCTCTTTTAGTACAGGCTTTTATGTTATAAGAATAATGTTCTGTTATTCTTTACTCAAAGCTTCATCGATAGCGGCTATTTTTTTCTGAACCAGTTCCATATCTGCTTTCAGTCGTTCTATTTTCCGGTTGATTTCAGATACCAGAGAATTTCCTTTCTTAGATGAAGAATTGAGGAAACCCAAGTTGTTTTCATAGGTTTGGATGTCGTTCTTCAGTCCTTCGTAAGTGCGGACCAATTTTTCACGGTCTCTATACAGATTGCCTTCCTTGTTCAGACCAGATTTGAAACTGTTCAGTTTCTTTTCTGTAGCAGAGAGATGCAATTTGTCGAACAGACGGTCTATTACGGTATGGTATTCCTTATATAACCGGTCTTTTTCCTTGAAAGGTACGAAACCTATGCTGTTCCATTCTTTCATGAGGGCGCGAGTCTTGTCGGCTGTTGCTTCGTCAGTTGTTCCAGTTTCATCCAAAGCCTTAAGCTGGTTGATGACAGCTTCTTTTTTTGCTTGATTTTCAGATTCGATGCTTCGTTGTGAAGAAGTGGCTTTGTTTTTCTGTTCAAAGAAATAGTCACAGGCACCGATGAAACGTTTCCATACGGCATCCGAATGTTTTTTGGCTACCGGACCGATAGTTTTCCATTCTTTCTGTAATTTGGTCAGGATATCGGCTGTTTCTTTCCAGTCTGTGCTGTCTTTCAGCGATTCGGCTTTTTCACACAGTGCTTTTTTCTTTTCCAGATTTTCGGCCATACTTTCTTTGATGGATTTGAAGAAAGCGGCTTTGCGACGGAAAAATTCATCACAGGCGGCACGGAAACGTTCGAAAATCTTTACGTTCATCTTTTGAGGAGCATAGCCTATGGTTTTCCATTTAGCTTGCAGAGCCAGAATTTCCTGAGTCTTATCTTCCCAGTCGGCAAAGGTTTTGAATGTATCGTATTCCATTGATTCTACGATTTCGCAGATAACTGTCTTTTGGTCCAGATTATTCTGCTCCTTTTCTTTCAATTCCTCAAAATGTTGTTGGTGGCGTCGGTTGACTGTGGTCGATGCGGCTTTGAAACGTGTCCAGATGCTTTCACGTAATTCTTTTGCTACTGGTCCTATACTGCGGAATTCCTGGTGCAGTTTCTGGAGCTGATGAAATGCCGATACCACATCGGGTTCAGTTGCCAGTTTTTCGGCAGCTTCGCACAAATGCAGTTTGGCTTCCAGATTCTTTTTGAAATCATATTCGCGAAATTCATTGTTTAATTTCAGCATGTCATAGAATTTTTCGGTATAAAGCTGATAGCTTTTCCATAATTCATTGACCTTAGCTGCAGGTATCTGTTTGATATCGTTCCATTCTTGTTGCAACTGTTTGAATTCATTGTAACGTTTACCGGTATCTTCTGGTGTTTCGGTAAATTCTTTCATTTTATCAAGAATGGCCAGTTTCTTAGCTAGATTTTCTTCTTTTTCCTGCTCTTGGGCAGCTGTCAAGGCATTCCGTTTTTCTTTGATAGATCCCATGACTTGTTTGAATTCAGCTTCTAATGGGTCTGAAGCCGGAATAAAATCTTCTGCTTTTCCTCCTTCTTCAACGAACTTCTTGCGGGCGATTTCCTGTTCAGCTTTATGTAGTTTATAGAAATTCTGTTTTAAGGCATCGATTTCCTGTTTATCTGCATTGCAGGCGTCTTCATCTATTTCTTTCAGACGTTGTATTACTTCCTCTTTAGTCAGTTTAGAAGGAAGTGCTACATTTTCAGTTTCTTCGATAGGGGAAACCGAAACGGAAGGTGTATTTTCCACCGGAGTTTCAGTTAATGGGCGGTTTGTATCATTTAATTCCATCGTGTGTAGATTTTAAGTATATGCTTACTTGAAGTATCATTACAAAATAAACAAATTAAATCTGATTTTCATATTTTTTTGCAAGTTATTTTTAGTCTTATCCCTGTTTTTCTTCCCTTTTTTTACGAAATGCTATTCAAGCAGGTCTTTTCTGTGAAAGAATTTCATTGCAGATATGGAGGAAATCTGTATGGTTATTGATATTGGGGAGATTAATGAAACAGAAACCGCTGGAAAAGAAGGTCTCGGTTTCCAGCGGTCAGGTCATATATATAAATATGGTGTATCAGGAGAGCATGACAGTGATGCCCATATAGAGCAGCATGCCAATGATATCGTTTGTAATGGATATGAACGGACCGGTAGCGATAGCCGGGTCTATTTTCAATTTCTCCAGTGTCATAGGAACCAATGTGCCGAAGATAGAAGCAAACATCACGACAGCAAACAGGCTGATGGATACGGAATAGCTGACTGTAGCACTGGCTCCGAAACGGATAAAATTGTAGATATATACCAGCATTGAAATGATGGTAGCGTTGATGAGAGCAACGACCGATTCTTTCATAATCTGCTTCAGGGTGTTTTCGGCATTCAAGGAACTGTTGGCCAGACCTTGTACAACCAAAGCGGAGGATTGGGTTCCTACATTTCCACCGGTACCGCCGATAAGTGGTATGTATAACGCCATTTCAGGATGAGCAGCAAAAGTAGAATCGAAATTTCCTAAAATCATGGAATTTCCGATACCGCCCAGCATACCAATGAGCAACCAGGGCAGACGGGCTGTAGTCTGACGGAAGACATTATCATCCGATTCTACATCCTGAGACAAACCGGAAGCCAACTGGTAGTCACGTTCTGCCTGTTCACGTACTTCATCCATAACATCGTCTACGGTGATACGGCCCACCAGGCGTCCGATACTGTCTATTACAGGAACAGCCACCAGATTATATTTTTCGATTATCTGTACGACTTCTTCAATAGGAGTATCTACGTGAACTGAAACCGGGTCTTTCTTCATGACGTGTTTCACCTTCGATACAGATGGACTTGAAATCATCTTCTTTAATGGGAATACACCACGGAGTCGTTCATCATCGTCTACTACATATACGTAATAAATTTCATCCATATCTTCTGCTTGCGTCCGCATTTCGCGCAGGCATTCCGGCATACTCCAGTTCTCGTTCACTACTACCATTTCAGTACCCATCAAACCACCGGCAGTATCTTCGTCGTATTTCAACAGATCAACAATGTCACCAGCTTGTTCAATATCTTCGATGTGTGAAAGGACTTCTTCCTGCTTGTCTTCGTCCATTTCACGGATGATGTCAACGGCATCGTCCGAATCCATGTAATCAACGAAACGTTTGGCGATGGTTTCAGACGGAAGAATTTCCAGAAAACGTTTTCGGGCATCTTCGTCCATTTCAATCAATACATCGGCGGCGGTTTCGTTGTCCAGCAACAGGTAGATGAAGCGTGCTTCCTCTGCATCTAGTTCGTTGCAGAGTTCAGCGATGTCGGCAGGATGTAGTTCGCTTAAGTATTCTTTCAGTTGTTCCGATTCTTTGCTTTCTATCAGTTCGGAAACATGCTTTAATTCGTCGTTGTTCATCCTGGTAAATGAGATTTAGAAGAGTTTGTTTAAAGTATAGTAGTTATTCCCGTTTTACCTCACAGTAGCTTTGTGCCAAGGCCTGTTCTACTCGGTTGGTCAATTCAATAAAGTCTTCTACCGAGAGTTGCTCTGGCCGTTTGTTGAATAAAGGGTCGGCACTTAGCGGACTGTTCTTGTCTAGAATAGGAGAAATGGAATTCCGTAGGGTTTTCCGTCGTTGGTTGAAAGTTGTTTTTACAATCTGTTTAAACAGCTTTTCGTTACATCCTAAGTTCTGGGTCTCATTCCGTGTCATGCGTATGACCGCGCTTTTTACTTTTGGGGGAGGGTTGAATACATGTTCGTGTACGGTAAAGAGGTATTCTACCCGGTACCAGGCCTGTATCAATACACTTAAAATGCCATAGGTCTTGTTTCCGGGTTTGGCTGCAATCCGTTCGGCTACTTCTTTTTGTATCATACCAGTACAACATGGGATGAGGTCTTTGTACTCCAACATTTTGAAAAATATCTGGCTGGAAATATTATAAGGATAGTTGCCTGTCAGTACAAAAGATTGTCCGTCGAACAAGCGGCTCAAATCCATTTTCAGGAAGTCCTGTTCAATGATGTTGTCACCCAACTGAACGAAATTCTCTTTCAGGTAAGCAACTGATTCGAAATCCAGTTCTACTACTTTCAGTGGTCTGCCTTTCGGAATTAGAAATTGGGTAAGTACACCCATTCCCGGTCCGACTTCCAGAATAGGGATGTCCGGACATGTATCTACCGTATCGGCTATGTCTTGAGCTACCTGCAAATCTTTTAGAAAGTGCTGTCCTAGAAACTTTTTGGGTCTGACTAATTTCATCCAGTAAATATTTTCGGGTTATTGAATGCTTTTTATTGGCAAAAAATTATCTTTGCAACGTGCAAAGTTAAGCATTAATCTTCATATTTTGATTGATTTTGGAACGAACTAAAAGAAAAAAAATATTGAGTAAGGTCTGGCAGATTGGATTTCCGTTGGCTTTGGGAATTATGATACTAGTCTGGATTTATCATGATTTTGATTTTCAGCGGGTATGGCAGGTCTTGGATGGCGGTATGAATTACGGCTGGATGTTGTTTTCGTTGGTATTTGGTGTATTCGGACACCTTTTCAGAGGATGGCGATGGAATCTTACATTGGCACCTTTGGGAGAGTATCCTAAATTGTCAAACAGTGTATATGCTGTTTTTGTCTCGTATGCAGCTAATCTGGTAATTCCTCGGGTTGGTGAGATTTCTCGTTGTGGTATTCTTACCAAGTATGATGGGGTTTCTTTTTCAAAGTCTTTGGGAACGGTGGTCACCGAGCGTCTGATTGATACCTTATGTGTTGTTCTTATTACAGGGGTGACCCTATTGCTTCAGTCGCGTGTATTTTCTGATTTCTTTGCAAGAACTGGTACTAACGTCGGATTTTTTACCGAATTGTTTACTTCTACCAATTTTTACATTACGTTAACCTGTATTCTAGCAGCTATTGTTCTGCTTGTTTATCTGTTGCGCCACTTGACTTTTTTTACGAAAGTACGTGGAATTCTGCAGAATATCTGGATAGGGTGCTTGTCATTGAAACATGTTAAGAACCTGCCGCTGTTCATATTTTATACAGTGGGTATCTGGGCTTGCTATTTCTTTCAGTTTTATGTGACTTTTTTCTGCTTTGATTTTTCGGCTGATTTAGGATGGATGCCTGCACTGGTCATGTTTGTGGTAGGTAGTATTGCCGTAGCGGTTCCTACTCCTAATGGAGCAGGTCCGTGGCATTTCGCTGTCATAACAATGATGATGATGTATGGAGTAAATCGGGAAGATGCAGGAATATTTGCCCTGCTTGTGCATGGAATTCAAACCTTTTTGCTAATTTTGTTAGGCATTTATGGATTAGTGGCATTGCCGCTTACAAATAAAAAGAAAAAATTATGAGTGAACTTCTTTCTTTAGCTCCACAGAATGTGTGGAAACATTTCTATTCATTGACTCAGATTCCTCGTCCGTCAGGACATCTGACCAAGGTACAGGCATTCTTGCTGGAATTCGGTAAAAATGCCGGTGTAGAATCATTTCAGGATGAGGCCGGAAACATCATTTACCGTAAGCCGGCTACTCCGGGGATGGAAAACCGCAAGACTGTTATCCTGCAGGCACACATGGATATGGTTCCGCAGAAGAATAACGATACTTGTCATGATTTTGAGACAGATCCTATTCAGACCTATGTTGATGGGGAATGGGTAAGAACAAAAGGTACTACATTGGGTGCCGATAACGGTATGGGTGTAGCTGCTATTATGGCTGTGATGGAGGATAAGACTTTGAAGCATGGTCCATTGGTAGGTTTGATTACTGCCGATGAAGAAACAGGTATGTATGGAGCATTCGGCTTAAAACCGGGTACTATCGAAGGTGATATTCTGTTGAACCTGGATTCTGAAGAAGAAGGTGAACTCTATATCGGTTGTGCCGGTGGTGAGGATCTGACGGCTACCTTGCAATATAAGGAAGAGGAAACAGACCCGACAGATGTGGCTTTGAAAGTGACGCTGAAAGGGTTGCATGGCGGACATTCTGGTATTCAGATTGGTTGTGGCTTCGCTAATGCCAATAAATTGATGGCTCGTTTCCTGAATCAGGTGATTGCGTATGATGAGGCTTGCCTGGTATCGTGGGTAGGTGGAAACATGCGTAATGCTATTCCACGTGAATGTGAAGTTATCATTACAGTTCCTGAAACAGAAGTAGATGATGTCATTGCATATGTGGGTGAATGCCAGCAGGTATGGCAGGAAGAGTTTGATACGATTGAAGAGGGTATCGAGTTTAAGGCCGAACGGGTAGAGTTACCCGCTTATATGGTGCCGGAAGAAATCCGTGATAATTTGGTTGATGCTATTTATGCATGTCCGAACGGAGTAGAACGTTACATACCGACCATTCCGGACACAGTGGAGACTTCTTCTAATCTGGCTATTGTGGAAATCGGTAGTGGAAGGGCTGAAATCAAGATTCTTACCCGTAGTGCACGTGAATCGATGAAAGATTACCGCAATACGGCTTTGGAAAGCTGTTTCTCGATGGCTGGTATGCATGTTGAACGTTCTGGTGGCTATTCAGGTTGGGAACCGAATGTAAATTCTCCTATTCTGCATGCTATGAAGAAATCTTATCATGAACAATTCGGAACAGAACCAGAAGTGAAGGTTATTCATGCCGGTTTGGAATGTGGTATTATTGGAGCTGTTATTCCGGGACTCGACATGATTTCGTTCGGTCCTACATTACAGTATCCGCATACACCGGGTGAATGTTGCCATATTCCGTCAGTAGCCAAGTTCTACGATTTCTTGATTGCTACGCTGGCAAATACACCGGAAAAATAATTGCCTGTTTTTGTAATAAACTGAAATTCTCATAAATTTTGAAAGGAACTGTTTCCGAAAGGAGGCGGTTCCTTTTTTATACCCGTTTGTTTCTTTTAATACAATTCTGTGCAGTAATCTGTCTGTTTTTTCCTTACTTTATAGAAACAAGTCATTTATCATCAAAAATATAGACTTATGAGCAGATTATTGTGTATTGGATTAATCTTGTTGGGAAGTTTTTTCCCTTTCAGGCTTTGTGCCCAGCAATACGATAGGATGTGGAAACAGGTAGAAGACTTTCAGAAGAAAGACCTGGTAGAATCGGTTATCGAATCGGTGGATGGAATCTACCGGAAAGCGAAGGAGGAACGGAATCTGCCTCAGTTGATGAAAGCCTTTCTGGTGCGTTCTTCGTACAGGATTGCCTTGACGCCCGATAGTTTGGAAGCGGAGCGTTTGGCTTTGGAAAAATGGGTGGCAGAAGAGACTGATTCCGTCGGAAAGGCAGTACTCAATAACCTGTTGGGGACAATGGCTTTGGAGGAGCAGCAGCCGGATTGGGAGAAGGCAATCCACTATTTTCGTCAGTCGTTGGTGGCAGAAGAGTTGTTGGGGAAAACTCCGGCGAAGGAGTTCCGTCCCATGACTGTTTCTGAATCCTTCAGTGAACGTTATTTCGATGATAACCTGTTCGATTTGTTAGTTCGGAGAGCAATTTTTTCTTTGTCTAACAATTGGAGTCTACGGATGAAGACTGAGGTGCAGGCGGAAATCCTGGCATTGTACGAACGTCTGATGGCATTCTATGACGGAAAGAACCGGAATGCAGCGTTGCTTACTCGGACAGCCTACTTGATGACCCGTTCGGCAGGTAATATGTTTGTGATGCAATACCGTTTGGAGAATCAGGAAATTATCCGTCAACTGACAGAATTGGCTGAAACTTATCGTGGGGAAGAAGCCTGTGCAGATGTCTATTTGAAATTAGCTTATTTCTATAAACGGGAACAGCAGCCTGCCAAGCAGTTGGAAGCTGTCCGTATCGGTTTGGAACTTTATCCTAAGTCAGACTTGAGAGAAGCGTTACAGCAGCAAGTTGATGAAGTTTTAGCTTCGGGATTAAGCATAGATATTCCATGGATATATCCGTCGCATGAAGTAAAAATGACGGTTCATTACAAGAATTTGAAAAAATTTACGTTGGAGTGGTATCGGTTGGAGATTTCACCAACTGCTTTTACCGGAGATACCGATCAGCCTGAACAACTGATTCGCCAGAAAGGGAAAAAGGCCGGAAGCTGTACATATACATTGACACCGGCTACCGATTATCTTCCCCACGATACTGTATTGACTTATCAGGTACCAGAAGCCGGTATTTACCTGTTGAAATTAATTCCGGAGGGAGATAAGAAAGGTATTTCGTATACTTCTTTGTTTGTTTCTCCTTATCAGTTGGTGGCTATGCCTGTCAATTCCCATACATTCGAAGTGACTGCAGTCGACCGTTTGAACGGCTCTCCGATTCCTTATGCTGAGATAGTGACCTATACCCGTGAAAGCGGACAGTTCGTGCAGGAGCAGGTATATCCTACCGATGCGGAAGGAAAGGTATTGATTCCGTTGGCGGCGACTCGTTCCGGCTATCGTCCATTGAAATACATGCACGTACGTACTCCGGGCAATGATTTTATGGCTATCGGGGCATCTGCCCTTTATGGTGGAAACTTCCACGAAGATGAAGATTCAGGATGGAAACAACGGGTCGCTTTGTTTTCCGACCGTTCTTTATATCGGCCGGGACAGATTTTACGTCTTTCGGGAGTTGTTTACCGGCAATTAGGCGATTCTTTGGAAGTGATTCCTGTCGTTACCCGTGAATTGAGCGTTTATGGAGGAGGAAAAGAAGTAGCAAAAGTTTCTGTACGAACAGATGAATATGGTGTCTTTACCGTCGATATTCCACTGCCGATGACCCTGCTTCCGGGAATTTTCCGGGCAACTGTAACCGGTGAAGCGAGTCTGTCTTTCCGGATAGAAGAATACAAACGACCTACATTCGGTGTAGAGCTTTCTCCTTATCAGGCTGCCTATCAGGTAGGCGACAGCCTGCAGATAAGTGGAGAAGCCCGGTTCTTTTCCGGTGCTCCGGTACGTGAGGCTAAAGTCAGCTATCGGGTGATACGTTCCAAAAACTGGTTCTGGAGAGGAACTTTCGATTCGGAAGAACTGGTTAACGGAGTATTACAGACCGATGCAGAAGGAAAATTTACGGTTCCTGTCTGGTTGAAGCCGCCTGCGGATGCCGATAAGGAAGGAAATATGATTTATTATTACAATTATCAGGTGGTAGCTGAAGTGACCGAGAATTCGGGAGAAACACAGGAAGGAAGTACTGATTTACCTGTGGGCCATTATTCCATAGGCTTGGATATTAAAGGTCTTGATGAGATGGTACCTCGCGAGAAGCAATTGAAAATCCAGTTCCAGACTTTGAATTTCAATCGGCAGCCGGTTGAGGTCGAGGTTGAATACCAGGTTTATGCGTTGGATGAGGACTTGAAGCAAGAGAAACTTTGTTACGCAGGAAAGGTGATGTCGCAGCAGTCGTGGGTACCGGCCGAAGTCTGGGCATTACCTGCCGGACGTTACCGGATGGTGGCGACTGTTACAGATGAACTGAATCGGAAGACGCAGGATGAGCAGGATTTTGTCTTGTTCTCGTTGGATGATACCCGGTTGCCGGTTTCGATGACTGATTGGTTTTATCAGGACGGAGAGAGTTTGACTACAGAACATCCCGCTACGGTATATATCGGTTCTGCCGAAGATAGTGTACACCTGTTTGTGGATATATATCGTGCAGACCGCCGGATTGAATCCCGTCGGTTGATACTCAACCATGAAATAAAGAAGTTTACGTTTCCATATCGGGAAGAATATGGTGATGGTATTTCGGTGAATTTCGCTTTTCTTCGGAAGGACTACTTGCATAGCCATCTGGTACGGCTTACCCGTCCGGAACCGGACAAAAGTCTGGTGTTGAAATGGGAGACTTTCCGTGACCGGTTGGAACCGGGAAATCAGGAAACCTGGACATTGCGGATAACCGACCCGAACGGAAAACCGGTGGATGCCCATTTGTTGGCTTCGCTGTACGATGCTTCGTTGGACCGGATTTACCAACACGGATGGCAATTCAGTCTGCCTTTCAACCGGTATACTCCGTTTGTGCAGGTAATGACTTCGAGTGCCGGAAGAAGTGTTTATTTGTCTGACCGTTTTCCGGCAGTTGTGGCTGGAAATGGCTATGAGCTGTTGGTTCCCGATACATATAGCCGTTTGATTGATTTTTCGGCTTTTGGTTTGAGGCAGTATCAGATGAACGGAATGAAAGTCCTTTATTCGGCTGCGGCTCCTGCTATGCGGAGTAAAGCTCAAAGCGACGAGGCTGTAGCCATTATTACGCAAGAAGAGTCGGGGGCTGCCATAGACATAGAAATGGAATCTCTTCCAGCGGAGTCAGAAGCACCGGTGGACGTATTGCGTACACCTTCTGATGAAACGGCCTTTTATTATCCGGACTTGTATACTGATTTATTGGGTCAGATTTCCATTCGTTTTACTGTACCGGAGGGGTTGACAGAGTGGCGCTTCCTGGGTTTTGCCCATACAAAATCGATGGACTTCGGTCTGATGGATGCGAAGACACGGAGTGTGAAGGAGTTTATGGTGCAGCCTAATCTGCCTCGCTATGTCCGGACAGGTGATGAAGCGGTACTTTCCGCTTCGTTGGTGAATTTGTCGATGGAAACGGTGGCAGGAAAAGCCTGGATGGAATTGTCCGATCCGGTGAGCGGATGTGTCGTTTACCGTAAAGGACAGGACTTTGAGGTTGCGGAAGGGAATAGTGGTACGGTTCGTTTTGCTTATAAGGTTTCTGATAAATACGATGTCCTGGTATGTCGTATTTGGGCCGAAGCCGGTGATGTCAGTGATGGTGAACAGCATTACCTGCCGGTATTGTCCGACCGTCAATGGGTGACCGAGACTATACCGGTGCAACTGAATGGTGAAGGAAGTGTAACGGTTTCCTTGAAAGAACTTTTCAATGGGCAAAGCCGGACAGCCAAGGACAAGCGGTTGACTGTGGAACTTACTGCCAATCCGATATGGTATGCCGTACAGGCTTTGCCGGCAGTTGGTGTACCTGCTTCTGATGATGCCATTTCCTGGATGACAGCTTACTATGCCAATGTTTTGTCGCGGAAACTGGTAACCGATAATCCACAGATAGCTACGGTATTGGAAGTCTGGAAGAAACAGCCTGAATCGGATACTTGGCTCAGTAGTTTACAGAGGAACACGGATTTGAAAGGATTGTTGCTGGAAGAAACTCCTTGGCTGTCGGAAGCAGCGGATGAAACGACCCGAAAACGGAATCTGGCTCAGTTGTTGGACGCAAATACCATGGATAACCGTCTGCAGACCGCTATCCGGAAACTGGAAAGTCTGCAAGGTAAAGATGGAGGATGGAGCTGGTATCCGGGTATGGAAGGTAACCGCTATACGACTACAGAGATAGTAAAACAACTGGCCCGTCTGACAGCGTTGCAGGTACCGTTGGATGAACCGATGAAACAGATGTACCGGCAGGCACAGAAGTTCCTGGGCGGACAGTTGCTGGAAGAATATCAGGATATGCGTGAGGTGGAGAAAAAGACAGGAAAACGTCCAAGACTAAGTAATGAGGCTATTATATACCTGTATATATGTTCGTTGGATGCATCGGCCCAACAGCAGATTAAGCGGGAAACATTGAATTACCTATTGGAAACTTTACAGGAAAAGGTGCTTCCGGTAGATTGCTCTATTCTGGATAAGGCTCACATCGCCGTTATTCTACAGGCCTTCGGGAAACAGAAATCAGCCATGGAGTGGTTGCAGTCCGTTCGCGAATATTCTGTTTATCCTCCGGAAATGGGGCGGTATTTCGATACGCCGAAGGCTGTCTATTCCTGGTGCAGTTACCGTATCCCGACGCAGGTAGCCGCTATGGAAGCCATACGTGCCTTGAACCCGGATGAACAGGTATTGGCTGAAATGAAACAGTGGCTGTTGAAGCAGAAACAGGTGCAGGCCTGGCAGACACCTGTTGCTACAGCCGATGCACTTTATGCATTGCTGAGTGACAATCAGGGAAGTCTGACCGAAGGTAAGATGGAAATGCAGGCCGGTGCGGTGAAAATGAATACGGCCTCTGACGCCATAGGGTATGTACGTGAGACATTGCCCGAGAAATCGGTTGGTATACAGACGGTGAAAGTTACGAAGACCGGAGCCGGATTGGGCTGGGGGGCTGTTTATGCTCAGTATTCTGAACAGATGGCTGTCTTGAAAGAGGGAACAGGTAACGGACTGACAATTGAACGGAATTTGTTGAAAGACGGTAAAGAAGTGAATGAAAATACAGTGTTGCGGATGGGTGACCGTCTGACTGTAAGATTGACGGTACGTGCCGACCGTGACATGGATTTTGTACAGATAACCGATAGCAGAGCGGCTTGTATGGAGCCGGTAGAGCAGTTGTCCGGTTATGGTTGGCAGGCAGGTCTCAGCTATTATAGGGTTCCGAAGGATGCTGCTACACAGTTCTTTATGGACCGGGTTCGGAAAGGTGTCTATACAATTGATTATGATGTATATCTGGATCGTATCGGAACGTATGTAGGTGGAATGGCTACGGTCGGTTCAGTCTATGCTCCTGAATACGGAGACCGTACCGGTGGATTGACGGTTACAGTCAGTGAGTAAGTATGGGAGGGATGTTTTAGCATTTATTCTCAGTTGAGTTTTGCGCACAAATGATTTTCTGTCTATCTTTGTTTCCTGAATTTAGAACAGCATAATCAATGAAACGCATATATCTCTTTGTATTGGGGATGGTGCTGGCCGTTGTAGCGGTACAGGCCCAACCGAAAATATCTTTTGATCAAGAAAAAAAAGAACTGGGGTATGTGCTGTGGAGGAATCCCACAGCCATAACTTTCCAGTTTACCAATACTGGCGACAAACCGCTAGTCATCTCGAATGTGACTACTTCCTGTGGGTGTACCAAGGCAGAGTGGACACAAGATCCTGTTCCGGCTGGTGGTACCGGCGAAGTGACAGCAGTGTTTGATGCCGAAGCTATCGGCCGTTTTTACAAAGAAGTAGGGGTATACTGCAATGCTTCTTCAATACCCATCTATTTGGAGTTTAACGGGGAAGTAACGGCAGATTCCAAGAACTTCTCGTTTACCCATCCGTTCGGTATAGGTCCTATCCGGTTGAATATGGACGAAATTGTGTTTGAAGATGTAAACCGGGGAGACAAACCGGTCGTTGAACTGTTGGTAGCGAATGCTTCGAACAAGAGTTATACTCCGGTACTGATGCACCTGCCTCCGTATCTGAGCACCAAGGCGGAACCTGAAAAGTTAGGAAGAGGGAAAGCCGGAAAGATTCTGATAACTCTCGATACGGAAAAGGTCCCCAAGTTAGGTATTACTCGTTCATCGGTATATCTGGCCCGCTATCCGGGCGATAAGGTAGGCAGTGACAACGAAATTCCTGTGTCGGTTGTATTGTTACCCGATTTTGAAGGAGTTTCTGAACAGGAAAAGAACAATCCTCCTCATATCAGTCTGTCGTCTACAGAACTAGAGTTTAAAGACTTGAAGCCTAATCAGCATAAGTCACAGACCGTTGTTCTGACCAATACCGGAAAGTCTGATTTGCAGATAAAGGACATGCAGGTGTATAATATTGCTTTAGGAGTCAAGTTGAAGAAACGTACCTTGAAGCCGGGTGAATCTACCAAGATGAAAGTGACGGTTCTGGCAGAGAACTTGCCACGTGTGAAAGGTACTCCTCGTATCTTGATGATAACGAATGACCCTGACCATCCAAAACTGACGGTCCGTGTCAAAGCTTCCTTAATGGAATAAACCTTAAAAACCGAATCATATGGAACACCCCGAGAACAATGAAGCCTATAAGGGGTTAACAGTGAACAAAGGCATCGAACAGCCTTCTGTAGTTAATCCTTACCTGAAACTGCGCAAGAAACCGAAGCGTCATCAGTATACTGCCGCAGAATATGTGGAAGGTATTGTGAAAGGTGATATTACAATATTGAGTCAGGCTGTAACTTTGGTAGAGAGTCTGAAACCTGAGCATCAGGTGCTGGCGCAGGAAGTAATAGAGAAATGTCTTCCATATTCTGGAAATTCGGTCCGTATCGGAATCAGTGGGGTACCCGGAGCGGGAAAGAGTACATCCATCGATGTATTCGGCCTTCATGTACTTCAGCAATATGGAGGAAAACTGGCGGTACTTGCCATCGATCCCAGCAGCGAACGTTCCAAAGGAAGTATTTTGGGAGACAAGACCCGCATGGAGAAACTTTCTGTACATCCGGATTCATTTATTCGTCCTAGTCCGGCAGCTGGTTCGTTGGGAGGAGTTGCCCGCAAGACCCGTGAAACCATTATCTTGTGCGAGGCGGCAGGTTTTGATAAGATTTTTGTGGAGACAGTAGGAGTGGGACAGAGTGAAACGGCTGTTCATTCCATGGTAGATTTCTTTTTGCTTATTCAGTTGGCAGGTACAGGCGATGAATTGCAAGGTATCAAGCGTGGCATTATGGAGATGGCAGATGGTATTATTATCAATAAAGCTGATGGAAGCAATGTAGAGAAGGCCAAACTGGCTGCTACTCATTTCCGGAACGCGTTGAGACTGTTCCCGCCTGCAGAGTCGGGCTGGACGCCGGAGGTGTTGACTTATTCCGGTTTCTACGGATTGGGAATTCAGGAAATCTGGGATATGGTGTACCGTTATTTTGACTTTGTCCGTGCCAACGGTTATTTCCAGTATCGGAGAAATGAGCAGGCCAAGTATTGGATGTATGAAACTATTAACGAACACTTGCGTGACAGTTTCTATCAGAATCCGACCATTGCCGCAGAACTTCCACTTCGTGAACAGGAAGTGTTGGGAGGTCTGTCTACATCATTTACGGCAGCCAAGAAATTGCTTGATACATATTTTAATGAATTAAAGAATAAGGCATAAAAGTGTATAGAAAAAACGAACGCCCGTTCCAGTTAAAATGTCTAGACGTTTTAATCGGAACGGGCGTTCGTTTGGACCAAAATATCCGTTTGTTTTTCAGATAGCCAGTTCTATATACAAACCGCCCGGATTTTCGGTAAGGAAATCCGGGCGGTTGATATGATGGAGGGTTGTATCTCTTAGCTGATTTTTGGTATCAGATAGACAATTCGCGGAGAACATTTACCAGTTCACGGTCTATTGGCTTATCATTCTTGATAGCCTTGGTGAACGGCACATAAACGATTTCATCATCTTGAATACCAATCATTACGTTACGCTGGCCTTCCATCAGAGCCTGAATACTGGCTACACCCATACGGCTGGCGATGATACGGTCGTGTGCAGTCGGACGACCGCCGCGCTGCAAGTGTCCGAGGATGGTAACACGTGTATCGTACTGCGGATATTCGTTCTTTACACGTTCTGCGTAATGCATGGCTCCACCGGTGATTTCACTTTCGGCTACCAATACGATGGAACTGCTCTTTGATTTGCGGAAACCATTGTTAATGACTTCCTCCAACTGGTCTACTTCTGTATTGAATTCCGGAATAATGGCTGCTTCTGCACCTGCGGCGATAGCACCGTTCAATGCCAGAAAACCGGCATCACGTCCCATAACTTCTACAAAGAACAGACGTTCGTGTGAGGTAGCGGTATCACGGATCTTGTCAACAGCATCCAAAATGGTATTTAAGGCTGTATCATAACCGATGGTCGTATCGGTGCCATACAGGTCATTGTCGATGGTACCTGGCAGACCGATACAAGGTATATCGAATTCTTGGGCCAACAGACGCGCACCGGTCAATGAACCGTCACCACCGATGACAACCAAAGCGTCGATACCTTCTCGCTGCATGGTTTCATACGCAATTTGACGTCCTTCAGGAGTCTTGAATTCCTGGCAGCGGGCTGTTTTCAGAATCGTACCTCCTAGTTGGATGATGTTACTTACATTTTCTGTGCGGAATTCCTTGATTTCGCCTGTAATCAATCCTTTATAACCTCTGTAGATACCTTTTACTTGCAATCCGTTGAATATGGCAGAACGTGTGACCGCACGGATGGCTGCATTCATACCCGGGGCATCGCCTCCTGACGTAAGAATACCGATGCATTTAATACTTCCCATAGTTATTTGTATTTTTATTTGATTTTTACTTGATGCAAATGTATAAAATTACCCGTAATCGTGTGGTAAAAAACATCTTTTTTTATCATTGTTTTTATCATTATACGGACTCTTCGTTTCTGATTACTTTCTTGCAGGCTTCCATCAGCCATTTGGGGGTGGAGGTTGCTCCACATATACCGATAGAATCTACATTCTGAATCAGCCTCCGGTCTATTTCCTCTGGTTGGTCTATCCGATAGGAATTTGGATTGACTTTCTTGCATTCCTCAAAAAGGATTTTTCCGTTGGAGCTTTTGTGACCGCAAACAAAAAAAATCAGGTCATGTGCGGCAGCAAACCGTCGGATATTCGGCATACGGTTGGCTACTTGTCTACAAATGGTATCAAAGTAGCGGAAAGTGGCTGTCGGAGCTATGTGTGCTTCGATATAGGCCACAATCTGTCGGAATTCATCGAGAGATTTGGTTGTCTGTGAATAGAGACGGATATCTTTGCTGAAATCCAGTTTTGTTACTTCTTCCAGTTTTTCGATGACGATGGCTTTCCCTCCTGTTTGTCCCACTAAACCTAGTACTTCGGCATGCCCGTTCTTACCGTAGATGACAATCTGTTTTTCCTGGTCGGTGGGAGTTGCGTCGTATTCCTGTTTGATACGTTTCTGTAGTTGAAGCACTACCGGACAGGTAGCGTCGATGATTTCGATATGGTTTTCCTTGGCCAGCTGATAGGTCTCGGGGGGTTCTCCGTGAGCACGGAGCAGAACTTTGGCGTGTTTCAGCTTGGCAAATTCTTCGTGATTGATGGTTACCAGTCCTAGTTTTTCCAATCGTTCGCATTCTTGTCCGTTGTGTACAATATCTCCCAGGCAATAGAGTGTTTCTCCCTTAGCCAGTTCTTCTTCTGCTTTTCGGATGGCAGTGGTTACGCCGAAGCAGAAACCTGAGCCTTCATCTATTTCAACACGTTGCATGAGTAGCCTTTTCAAATTGAGTTTTCAACCATTCTTTCTGTTCGGAAATTGTAAGGTGACTGTTATCTAACAGAATGGCGTCATCAGCTTTACGGAGTGGACTGACTGCGCGGCTTTGATCTATCCGGTCGCGTTCTTCTACATTCCGGAGGATGTCTTCATAAGAAGCTTCCTGGCCTTTGGCTTTTAATTCGTCATATCGACGTTGTGCACGGATTTCAGCCGAAGCGGTTACGAATATTTTCAGTTCGGCTTCTGGAAAAACGGCGGTGCCGATGTCTCTTCCATCCATGACAATTCCTTTTTCTTTTCCCATCTCTTGCTGTTGTCTTACCAACGCTTCGCGTACGAATCCTAAGGCTGCCACTGGGCTGACGTGTGAAGATACTTCCAGAGAGCGGATGCGTTCTTCTACATTTATACCGTTAAGGTAAGTTATGGGGCGTTGGCTTACTGGGTCCAGATGGAATGAAATATGGATGTCATTCATGTGGGTTTTGAGTGTCTCCTCATCAATGTTGCCAGCGGCATCGAATAGTCCTTGTTCGATACAGAAAAGGGTTACAGCGCGGTACATGGCGCCACTGTCTATATATATGTATCCGATTTCGCGGGCCAGGTCTTTGGCCATCGTGCTTTTTCCGCACGAAGAGAAGCCGTCAATGGCAATGATAATTTTTTTCATGATTTTCAGTTTTGTAGGTTACTGGGAATCTGTAAACGCATCAAAGATAGTGAAAGGTGAGCGGAGAGGCAAACGAAAAACGAAGTTTTTAAGGTTTGACTATCCCGAACCGCATCCTATCTTATGAAAAGATAGTGAAAGGTGAGCGGAGAGGCAAACGAAAAACGAAGTTTTTAAGGTTTGACGTTCCGAGATGTCTTTTATCTTAAAAAGGATTATAAAAGGAGATTGGATATTTGAATGAAATCGATGTTTCCTGTTCGGTTGCTCCCGTGGAATACCTTAAACAAACCGAAGCATTAGAAGGTCTCGGATGACGATGTGGAAATGTTTAGTCTGTTTGCAATTTTTTTCGGATAAATTGTTGGCGTTTCATAAATTAATGCTACATTTGCCGAACAGAGAAACATTAACCTATAAATTCATTTTATGGAAATTAAAAAATCGCCGAAAGCGGACCTCGAAGGAAAGAAAACGACTGGTCTGTTGATTGGTTTCGTGCTGATATTGGCAGCGATGTTTGTTGCGTTCGAATGGACAGAACGTGACAAAAAGGTCACTACCGATACTGGTATCGTAGAACCTGCGTTTGAAGAAGAAATGGTTCCTATTACGGAACAACAGGAACAGCCTCAGGCTCCTCCTCCTCCTGAAGCACCGAAAATGGAAGAAGTGTTGCAGATTGCTGAAAACGATGCAAACGTTGAGGAATCTACCATCGCAACTTCAGAAGAAGTCGGTGAAGCTGTAGTAGTCGTACAGCAGGCACCTGTAGAAGTTGAGGAAGAAGAAGTGGAAGAACAGCAGATCTTCCAGGTTGTAGAAGAAATGCCTGAATTCCCGGGTGGTATGGCTGAATGTTTGAAGTTCTTGGCAAAGAACATCAAGTATCCGACTATCGCACAGGAAAATGGTGTACAAGGACGTGTTATTGTTCAGTTTGTGGTTAACCGTGACGGTTCTATCGTTGATCCGGTAGTTATGCGTTCAGTAGACCCGTATCTGGATAAAGAAGCACTCCGCGTGATTCAGATGATGCCGAAATGGAAACCAGGTAAGCAACGTGGTAAGGCAGTACGTGTAAAATATACCGTACCTGTAACCTTCAAGTTGCAGTAATCCTTGGAAGGAATAAGAAAAGGCTGCTCGATGGGCAGCCTTTTTTTTACGGAAACCTTTAATATCTGATGTATGAAACAGTTAACCAGTGAACAGCTATTGGTCAAGATACAGGATTTTATTGCACATTCAGATTATGCCCGTGAGCCGATGGGGATGTATGTTCCGATTAAGTATGTGCTCGATTTGGGTGGAAAACGATTGCGTCCGGTCCTGATGTTGCTGGCCTATAATCTTTATAAAGAAGATGTCGATTCGATCCTGTGGCAAGCTACCGGAATCGAGACTTATCATAACTTTACATTGTTGCATGATGACTTGATGGATAAGGCAGACATGCGCCGTAAAAAACCTACGGTACATAAGAAGTGGAATGAGAACACAGCAATTCTTTCAGGAGATGCTATGTTGATTCTTTCATATCGTTTCATGATGGAACAGTGTCCGGTTGGTAAAATCCAGGAGGTGATGAAGGTGTTCGGGCAGACTGCTTTGGAAGTCTGTGAAGGGCAGCAGTGGGATATGGAATTTGAAACCCGGATGGATGTTACGGTGGATGAATACATTGAGATGATTCGGCTGAAGACTTCTGTGCTGTTGGCGGCATCGTTGAAGATTGGAGCCATTTTGGGAGGTGCTTCGGAGGAAGATGCAAACCGGTTGTACGATTTTGGAATACAGATGGGTTTGGCCTTTCAGTTGCAGGATGATTATCTGGATGTATATGGTGATCCGGCAGTCTTCGGGAAAAAAATCGGAGGCGATATTTTGTGTAACAAGAAAACATACATGCTGATTACTGCTATGGAGAAGGCTGATGATTCTCAGAAAGCAGATCTGAAAAAATGGATAGATGCGGCAGAATATAATCCTGCAGAAAAGATAACGGCTGTAACTGCTATATATAATAAGGTGGGTATTGCTGCATTATGTAAGGAGCGTATCGATACTTATTATCAGAATGGACTACGTTTGCTGGAAGAAGTGGATGTTGATGCTTCTCTGAAGGTACAGTTGCATGATTTCGTTTTCAGTATGATGAATCGTAACTTATAGGCATATGACATTGTTGACAGACACACATACGCATTTGTTTACAGAAGAATTTGATGAAGACCGTAACTTGGCTATAATTCGTGCCCGTGAGTCGGGAGTCTATCGGTTGTTTATGCCGAATATTGATGATACTACAGTAGAATCGGTCTTGGCGACTTGTAAAGCGCATCCGGGATGCTATCCGATGATAGGTTTACATCCGACATCTGTCGATGCTGACTGGGAGAAGAGGTTATCGGCAGTTGAGGCGTGGCTGCGTGGTCCGGAAACTTTTTTCGGCATCGGTGAGGTAGGCATCGATTTATATTGGGATCGTACATTCCGTAACGAACAGATGAAAGCTTTCGATATTCAGGTTCAGTGGGCATTGGAGTTTGATCTTCCGTTGAGTATCCATAGTCGGAATGCCTATCCGGAAGTTCTGGAGATTTTGGAGCCTTACCGTAAAGAGCCGGCTCTATCTGGAGTCTTTCATTGTTTCTCCGGTTCGGTAGAGGAGGCTTCGCGTCTGTTGGAGTATGAAAATTTCATGTTGGGCGTAAACGGAACGGTTACTTATAAGAAAAGTTCTTTGCCCGAAGTCTTGGAGCATATACCTTTGGAAAGAGTGGTGCTGGAAACAGATTCACCGTATCTGGCTCCTGTTCCTTATCGAGGCAAACGGAATGAGAGTGCTTATTTGGTCAATGTGGCCGAAAAATTGTCCGATATCTACGGGATTCCATTAGAAGAAATTGCTGCCCAAACAACCGGAAATGCCTTGAAAGTATTCTCAAAAGCCTCTTGTACCTTTTAATTTTTATTAATTTTAGGGGATAAGGAAAACTTTTGCCGGTTAGATGTGATGTATCATGAAAAAAAAAGATACATTTGTAACGGAAATCGCTTGCAGTTCGCATTTTTATTTGTAATTTGCACCCGATTTAAGAAGAAAGCCTATTCCGAAGGGCTCAAGGAGAGATGCTCGAGTGGTTGAAGAGGCACGCCTGG
>ULTX01002716.1_pt1 | contig 41881 bp, 32 predicted proteins | sample 1958041 | NCBI WGS metagenome assembly ULTX01 (sample SAMEA4835747, study PRJEB28245) | human gut metagenome | biome: gut microbiome; material: fecal sample | place: Denmark | collected 2008
GAATAAAAAGAATTGATTGAATTTTAAATACCTATAATCTCACGTTTATGAAAACAAAAGTATTTTTCCTCGTTAGTATGCTTCTGTTGGCAGGAAGCCTGATTTTGAGTTGTAGTTCTAGGCAGAATGAAAAGTCGTCGGTTAAACAAGATGAAATAAAAAGAGATACTTTGCAGATAATAAATCTATCTGGTGTTTCGTACAAGGATTCGCATGCGAAGCTATCAGATTTTGCGGCATCAATCTCTTATATTCCACTTTCTGACGATAAATTAATAGGAGATATTAGTCAGTTATGTTTGTCAGACAATAAATTCTTTATTCGATGCGGAACAATAATTGAGGTTTTTACTTCAGAAGGAGCATATATAAAGCCTCTATTTAAGAAAGGGAATGGACCAGAAGAAACTATTTGTTTGGAACGGTTTATTTGTAATGATGAACAGAAGATTATAACGTTCCCTGCATTTGGAGACTTTTTATACAGTTATGATTTTGATGGTAATTTTATTAGGAGAGAAAATAACTCAATAAATGACAGATATAAAAAAATTATTGGTTATCAAGATTTCCTAAGATTTTATACTCTTTCTGCCCCGACACCGGTAATAGGCCAAAGCTCCAATATTTATGGAGATACTTTATTATATGGAGAGAATTTTGAGAATAATCAAATAATCTTTTCACAAGAAAATCCCTGTAAAGAGGTAAAAGTTACTTACAACGGTATTATTGCAGAGTTAGAAAACGCAGATTTTGTAACAGGAAAATTGGATTCTTGTTTTTGGTTTCGGAATCTGTTTATGGATACGCTGTATCTATTTAATAAAGACAAACGACAATTCCTTCCTAAATATGCGTTTAATTTAGGTGATCATGTTTGGGATTTGGAAACCTATATGCATTTGTATTATATGGATAAAGATTATCTAAATCAATTAGATAGTAAAACCTTTCTTCAGGAATTATTTTTAGGTAAGAATATGTTAGTTTATAAATTAAAGAAATCTGGTAAAGAAGGCGTTGGTGTATATTCGTTAGTAGAGCAAAAGAATATAACTTTTTCAAATAACATTTTCGAGAACGATTTAGATAGTTATTTAAAGAAAATAGATCTTTCTCAAGCTCTATTGAATGGCTATTGCGACGGAGAGTTCCTTTATTTCCCAGTTCAAGCCTATATGTTCTTTGAGGAAGGGAATAAACCATTTTCGTCAAATATAACAAATGATAGTAATCCAATAATTGTAAAAGTGAAATTAAAATAAAAGTTTTAGGAACACAATAATCTAGAAAGATAAGATTCTGTTTCATACAATTTCCATTCATAAATCATATACTCCTATGAAAACATTAATCTTTATCGAGACAATCCTTCTACTTGTAATGACAAGTTGCGGAAGTGACAATACATCGACTGATGGTTTTATAACAGTTGATGTAACCAAAAGCAGTTATTCACCTAAAAAAGAACTGGTTCTTCAGGACTTTATGGATGTGGAATACATTCCGTTGGAAACTAACGATGAGTTTATTAACCAAGGGTATGTACAGGCTGTTGGAGAAAAATATATAATAGTCTCAAATTATAGGAAGGACGGTGATATTTTTGTGTATAACCGGAACGGAAAAGCCATCCGTAAGATAAACCATAAAGGACAAGGAGGAAAAGAGTATATATCTTTTAGAACTATTACATTAGATGAAGAAAATAATGAATTATTTGTAAACGATCACTATGCAAAAAAAATAGTAGTTTATGACTTGGAGGGGAATTTTAAACGAAGTTTTAAACAGAACGATAAAGGGAAATCTTTGTTTTATTGGGAAATATTCAATTATGATAAAGAGAATTTAATTTGCTATGATGAATTGAATGAAGAGATACCATTTTTACTTATATCAAAACAAGACGGAAGTATAACCAAAGAGATTAAAGTTCCATTTAAAGAGAAAAAAGTATTTATCCAACTTTTAAAGTATGAAGGAGGTATAAGAACTGCCGGACCTGGAAATTATAGTAGAATAACTCCCTTTAAGGGCAATTGGATTCTGTTGGAACCTTCTTCAGATACAATTTACACATTAATGCCTGATTGTAGTTTGCACCCATTTATTGCAAAAACTCCACCCGTTCATACCATGAATCCGGAATTTTACCTGATTTTGAAGTTGGTTTCCGATCGTTATTATTTCATGGAAAGCATCAAGAATGTGTATGATTTCAAGAAAGAAGAAGGTTTCCCTAAGACTTACTTTGTGTATGATACCCAAGAAAAGGATTTTTTCAGTTACATCATATACAATGGCGATTATTCCTATAAAAGGGAATTATATATGGTTATGTTCACTCCTATAAATGCCAAAGGCGAATTATGGGCTACAATTGATGCTTTCGATCTCTGCAAAGATTATAAAGAAGGAAAGTTGAAAGGCAAGCTAAAGGATATCGCTGCAAAATTGGGTGAAGATGATAACCGGGTGATTATGTTGGTGAAGCCGAAGAAGTGAAATATCAAAATGACACGCTTATGAAAACAAAAGTATTTTTCCTCGTTTGCATGCTTCTGTTGGCAGGAAGCCAAGGAATGCAATCACAGTCTGGTAGTTTGCCGGTAGTTGATTTATCCAAGAACTATCCATTGGAGAAACTACGCCTTCAGGATATGGCTTCAGTAGAATATGTTCCACTGGAAACAACAGATGATATTCTATTAAGTGGGAATGCCGCACTCTCGGCGGTTGGCGACAAATATATCTTGGTTCATGAGTTTCAATTAGGAGATATTTATTTGTTCGACCGACACACCGGAAAGTTGAAATCTCATTTTAACCATAAAGGAGGAAGCGGAATGGAATATACATGGATCAAGAATGGGACAATTTTGGATGAGAAAGCGGAAGAAATCTATGTTTGCTCCCAATTTATCCAAGTCTATTCATTGGAAGGGAAATATAAGCGAACACTGAAGATTAATTGTTTTGATCATAATATGAAAATCTTTAATTATGATGATGAATCCTTACTTATTTATGATGATGTAGTTATAGAACCGGGGCGGGAAAAACAAACGGTTCAAACGCCTTATCGCTTCGTATCTAAAAAGGATGGCAGTACGCTTTCTACTCTAAATTTACATTTCCCCAAAAGAAATTCCAATGCAATTGCCCGGCAAGAAGAGAATGGTTGGTACCCATTTCAATTTTATTATCCGCACAATATGCATTACGGATCAGATTTTATGATTATGGATCTTTCATGTGATACACTATATCAACTTTCAGCCAATAAGAAGTTGACACCTATATTTGCACGCAAACCTTCAGTTTTTGCTTCGGAGCCCAGAAACATATGGACACCGATATTTACAACAGATCGTTTTATGCTTTTTGGTACATTTCTCATTGATTTTAATAGAACAGGCGGAAATGTATACATTTGGGCGTATGAATTTAAAACGGGAGAAGTAAAAGATTGGGAAATTTTGGATACAGAACTGAATTATACTTTTCGAGGTCCTGGCACTTGGAATGGAGGCTCTAATATTGCCATAGCCAAGAATAAGTCTGCCGAATTTGTTTCTGCTCCTGCCATGCTGGAAGCCTATCAAAAGAAACGCTTGAAGGGTAATGGAAACGAAGTGGCCAAGAATTTATTGGAAGACGACAATCAGGTTGTCCGGATCTTGACGTTTAAGTGAGGAGAATTTCTTATATCTATTCTGGCATTGTATATGAATAAGGACTACTATAAAGTGTTTTTAAAGCAGAAAAACGAAAAATAGATTAAGAAAAAGGTTATATTTACACTGTTTGTTCTTCTTATTGGAGGAAATGTGTAAGGACAGAACCCAAAGATTTGTAAAACAAAAAAGGAGAACCTAGTCAAGTTCTCCTTCTTTGTTTATATATGAATTGCTTATTGCAACGTCTTTCCGTTATATTCACCGGTTAATGAACCTAAGAATGCTACGATTTTAGCCATATCTGTATCCGAGATGGTTGTGCCAATCTGGAATTCGTGCATGATACGTACGGCATCTTCAATATTATTGATAGAACCATCGTGCATATAAGGATAAGTGATCATGACATTTCGTAATGTCGGTGTTTTGAACTTGTGCAAATCGCTTTCCTGCTTGGTTACTGCATAACGTCCATTATCTCCGTCGGTCAAGCCGGTACCACGGTAATCGAAGTAACTGTTCTTGATACCCATATAATCGTAAGACTGGCCTCCGATGTTCATACCTACGTGGCAAGTTGCACATTTGTTTGCTTTAAACAAGGCATAACCTTCCTGCTCTTCGGCAGTCAGAGCAGACTTGTCTCCACGCAAATATTGGTCGAAACGAGACGGGGTTAATAACGTCTTTTCGAATTCAGCGATAGCTTCTGTGATGTTAGACTGACTGAAACCATCGGGATAAACTTCGCTAAATGTTTTGGTAAACTCTTTATCTTCGGCCAATACAGCACAGATGTCATCAAAAGACTTGTGTCCCATCTCAACCGGATTTAATGGAGGTCCAGCTGCCTGTTCTTTCAAATCAGCTGCACGGCCATCCCAGAATTGAGCGAAGTTGAGAGCTGCATTGTAAACTGTCGGTGCGTTAACGCCTCCTAACTGTCCTTTGATACCTTCTGAATATTGTTTACGATCTACACCACCAGTTTCTAATCCGTGGCAAGTTGCACATGAAACGGTATTGTCTGCCGACAAACGTGTATCATGATATAAGGCAAAACCCAAGGCTACCTTGGCCGAATCCACAGGAATTGATTCCATCAATGGCTGCAACGGTTCGTTGGCAAACTCATCCGCTACCGTAGGAGAGGTGAAACGGGCTTTACGTTCGTTGGCTGCCCAAGACAAGATCACTGCTTTTTCGTCATTGTCCAATGAAGTTCCCCAGTGATTGGGCATGTGTGAGAATTTAGCTGGAGGCATTGAGCCACTCATGGCCGTATGTTCCAACTTGGCTAAATCGACTTCTGAAACAGGTTGTCCGCTTTCTAAAGCTTCCAACATGGCAGAGAAGTCAACATAGCGTGCTCCTTCCGTCATGTCTGCTTTTACAACAGAGCCGATGATCGGGAAATTTCCATAAAAAGGAAGCGGGGCATTTGCTGCATGACATTCCATACAACCATTTTCTCTCAGGATGGAAGCAACTTGCTTGGCTTCGTCGCCGGCATATTTCTTGTATTCTGTGGTAGAACAGCTGACAGAGATACCAGCCAGCAATGCCAGACTTACAGGGAGAAATACTTTCTTCATACTTTTTCCTTGTTTAAATTAGTTAAATAAAACTCTCTTTTAAGTTGACAAAGATACGAGGTTTATTCAAATGGATTGCTATGTTATGTTCATTATTTATGAAACCTGGATTTGATTTTTCTCTGGATATACTTTATGGTAAGCCAACAACCGGATATGGAAACGAATGTTCCTCCTAACATCAGGAACCACATGAGCAGAAACCAAAGCCAAGGACGGGTAACGAGTCCGGGAATTTGCAGACTATGCCATGCCGGATACATCCAATGTTGCCATCGGGCAGGACGATTCACATATCGGTATGTACCATGAGCCGGATCAATATAGTAACAACTGGCATCCGAATCTTTGATCTGGACTTTCCATACAGGCAGAGGCAACGGTTTCTTTCGGGAAGTGTAATACGTTTCCTGTTCTGTCAGCCATTGGATTTCTATCAGGCTTTGCTCACCGTGTATGTCTTGTAATACTTGCCGGACATCGGTTGCTGTGAGGTTTAATACCTTTACCGAGTCGGCTTGGCGTGCATCCCAGGTTATTATTCCGTTATCAGTCTGCGTCTGGTAAAGAGGAATGGAACCGAACTGACTCCATTCGAATTGTCTTATGGGATGAGGACAAGCTTGTATGACTTTACGGTAATCCAACAAATAGGAATCCACTTTCATTTCATTCAGGTACTGATGAGGATTGAAGTTGAGACGAGAGCGGATACCAAGATCTTCGACATGAACCAGTGACATCATGCCACTGAAGCAGAAGGTCAATACAAACACACCGAAGAAGGTTCCTACCAGGTGATGCCATTTGTACCACCATTTCTTATAAGGTGAAAGCTTTTGTTGGCGTCGGGCCAATCGGATGTCACGGATACCTAAATATAATCCGGTCAGACAAAAGAGACTACCTATGCCGGAGAGAGTAACTACTACCGCTATCCATCGGTCGATGTCTTGTCGGAGTGAAGTGAAATAAATCCAATGAGGAATCGCTCCCAGCCATGCCCAGCAACGTTCTTCCCGGTTGGTGTATTGCAAGACTTCAGCAGTCTTCGAGGAAACGTATAACTGGTGCTTGCCTTGGTCGGCAAAGTAATATTTATAGATGGGAAAATGCTGCTTCAAGGCTCCGAATGGAATCCATTGTTCCAGTGTATAAAGAGTGTCAATCCGTTCGATGGGTGATTGATTCCATTTTGATACGGTTTGCCTGATATGGGCTGCATTGACGGTGGTCCGTTCGGAGAAGTCGGCAGTTCGTTCGTAATTTCCTTTGTCTGTTTGAATGTAAAAGACCAACTGACCGAGGTTCTCGTTGAGCGTAATACGTTTTATGCGCTCATCGGCAGGAATGCTTGCCTGTATTTCTTCCCAGGCTGGTAAGTTGCCGAAATCTTTCAGGTTCTCCATTTTACTCCATTTATCGGTCTTGTTTACCCGAGGAAAAGAATGGTAAATCATGACCAAACCGGAGAGAAACCATATAGCAAAGAGGATACTGAGCAGAGAGCCCAGTATCCGATGCGTTGTCAGGATGAATGCGTGTAATCGTTGCATGATGATTCTTTGATTCTTATAAGGTATAAGAAAGAGCTACCTGGAAATTACGCGGCATACTGGGGACGAGTTGGTTTCCTAAAGCCTGGTTGTAGTAACTCTTGTCGAATAGATTATTGATATTCACCGTCAGATGAACATGATTGTTGAGGGTATAAGCAATCCCGAAATCGGTGATCCAATACGGATTGAACCACGTACTGTTGGCCGTGTTGCGGTAAACCTTTCCGGTATAGCTGCTACTGAGGTGAAACTCCAGGTTCTTCAGCCAGCCTTTTGGGATGGTATAACTACCGTAAGCGTAGAATGTCTGGTTAGGAACGTTGGCTTGCCAGTTTCCTTCCTGACTGTTTAGTTGATCTTTGGTGGCTTGCGGATCAGAACCATATATGGCATTGGCCAATTCAGGATCTTTCACTTCTTTCATCTCCTGGATTTTGGAATCATTAAATCCGTAACCCAACGTAAAAGCAAGGGTTGGTAAAGGAGTCAAGGTCACATCGAAGTCAAAGCCTTTGGAATCCTGTACGCCCACCTGTCCGATGACAATCTTTGTCGTTGTCTCTCCATCCACTTCTTCCTGATAATTATTTGTCAAGGTGGCAGTACTGTTCATCTTCCGGATATAGAAAAGGCTGGCGTTGGCATGCAAGAGATTTCCCCAGTCGTATTTCAGTCCGACTTCTGCCTGGTATCCGTTTTCCGGTTTGAATACTTCCTCGTTGCGAGTAGGAGTAAAACGTTCCCCATTCGCGTCGATATAGATCACATTATCCTGATAGAAGGTTCGGATCGGTTTGAAGAAAGAGGCAAATGAGGCATAGAGTGACGTATTCGGATGCGGAAGATAAACCGCTCCGAAGCGATAGGTCAATGCCTTGTTTCGGATTTGATTGAACAAGCCGTGTTCCTCATATTCGCGTTTGCCGGAAGGAGTCGTAGCTGAAGCCGACAAATAGCGGAAGAAATCTCCCCGAAGGGCTGCCAGAACCTTCCATTGTTCGTTGAACTCGATCATATCTTGCAGATAAATACTGTTGGCATAATGATGCGTAACTGTCGCTTTCGAGAATTTACTCGTCATATATCCCATGCTGTGCGGGTCATATACCGATACGTGGGAATACAGCCCGGGACCTTGTACGTCATCTCCCAGATTATATCCGCTATAGCTTGTCCGATTGAGGGCAACAAACGAATATCCGCCCATGTAATTATGCTTGATCTCGCCGGTATGGAAATGTCCGCTTAACTCCAACGAATTACTGACTGTCTTGGCTATATGAGAGAAACGGAGCGGGAAGGAGAGATAGACCGTATCGAGGCAGATATATCTCTTTTCGGTCGGCGTCTTCCAGTAGTAATGGTCATAGATGGGCTCATCACTTTCCAAATAGTCGAGACTCTCCGTACCGAAGTAGTTGATATCATCACTGGAAAAGGAGAGGCGATCAACCAACTTCATCCTTTCCGAGAATCGGTGCGTATATTGTCCGGAGATATTCCAGCCATCGTTTCTCATGAAGTCGGATTCGTTGTTATAACGAGCTTCCCGATTCAGGCCCGGCAGCATGTCATTCTTGTGCAGGTGCAGTTGATTGTCGGAAGTGTTGTAAACATCCTGAGCCATGATGTCGGGCAATCCGATTTCCGTCCCATAGAAGTCTCTGTTGAAACCGGCCCGAACATCAATTATGTCCTGCTCGCTGAGACGGGCGTTCAATGCCAGGTAACCGGAGAAACGGCTGTTTCCATTATCACGCCATCCTTCCTGGTCGGCGTAATTGACATGGGCATAATAGTTGACTGGCCCCAGCAGTTTGCCTCCTAATCCCAATGTGGCTTCTTTATTCTCGTAGCTGCCGTAGGCAACACGTGCATTGAGTGTCTGCCGTTCGGTAGGAGCTTTCCGCACGATATTCAGGATTCCTCCAACGGCCGAATGACCGTATAAGACAGAAGCCGGGCCTTTCAGTAACTCAATGGATTCGACAGCCGAAAGATCCGGTACGGGATAGGAATTGTTGATGGCCGAACGCTCGTCTCGTACGCCGTCGATCATCATCACGGCATGATCAAAACCTCGTACTGATATTTGCTGGAAAGCTCCGTAGGAAGTCTGTATCCGGATTCCCGGCATAAAACGGACAGCATCCTGGATATTGCGGATACCTCTTAATTCCAGACTTTGGGCTTCGATACCACTGACGGAAAGAGGCATATACTTCATCGGAACGTCGAGTTTGGTGATTTGTGGCCGGGCTTTCCGGGCTGTTTCTACAACAACTTCCTGCAAGTTGTAGGTGGTGTCGGTTGCAGGTGTACTCAATAGGTTTTCCTGGGCGTTTACAGCCCATGTCAGACTTACGAGTGGTAAGATAATCCATGTTTTTTTCATGTGACAGGTATTTATAAATGAGACATAGTTTCCTTAACCCGGAAGAAAACAGCTTTCTTCCGGGCAGAAAAACGAGAAAAATAAGATCTTTAGAGGGAATGATTACTCTTTGTCGGCAGCGTAGGCCTTTTTCTTGTCGGAGATATCAATCAGCTTATGCTGGGTCATAAACTTGGCATGTTCGATAAAGATATCTTGAATGCCGGGATTCTGTCCTAAACCTTCAAGCAGGACACTAACCTGATAACCCTGCGATTCCAGCTCGGTCTTGATGTCACCTGCAATGTCGTTCTTGGCATGATCACCAGCCACAAACATAAAAGGAAGCAGTTGAATCTGTTTGATTTTCTTCTGTTCGCGGATCTTGTGCAAGGCATCGTCAAGTGTTGGATAGCCTTCTACGGTAGTAACTGCAAAATCCGGATGTCCTTCGGCTTCCAGCATATAGTCGAGCATGGCATATTGGGCAGTGGCAGGTGTGTAAGTCCCGTGTCCGACAAGGAGAGTGATGGTTTTCTCCTTTCCTTTTTCTGCAAGGAGCGAAACAACTTTCCGGTAATCGTCGGGAGCATACAAAAGAGGCGTACCCAGACGGATATCCTTGAAGAGATCTTGCATCAGGGCAATGTCTTTACGGAGTGACTCCATTTCAATCCCGTCGATGATGTTAGTCGATTGTATGAGAATGTGTGTATAACCGTCGGCCTTGAGTTGCGCCAAAACCTCTACCGGGTTTTTCTTGTAAACACCCCGTTTCTCCAGGCGGTTCATCACAATACGCGAGGTATAAGCTTCCCGAAATTCGAGTTCCGGAAAGGCTGCTCGTGCTTTTTCGTTGATGGCATCGATCGTCAATGCCCGTGTATCATCGTGCGTAGTCCCGAAATGAACGAGTAACAGGGCGGCTTTGTCGCCTGCCTGCATCGTCTCAAACAGGTTGGAAGGAACGTAATTACCTTCCGTATGGGCATAAGCCGGCTGTAACAGACTTGTGGCCGCAGTCACGCACACGATGAAAAGTTTCTTTAGCTTCATCATATCCATGAGTTTTTTTTAATGTAAAAAATGTCTTAGCATCAGTTCTCCGTTTATCCAATTCCCGGAATAAACATTCCTTAATTGTTATTCTGTTTAGGCAGGTTTCCTGGCTGCACCTCAAGAAGAATGGCCTTCCCATCGGCTGTACGATAGTGGCATGGAGTGTGTATTCTTCTCATTCGCAGGTGTTACAGTAGCGGGTACTGCTCCGGATTTACACCGGATTCCCTTTTCAAGTTCAGGCCGGAAAGCTATGAACTTCACCTAACGCCCACAAAGGTAGGGATGTTTTTGAGATTGCGTCCTGTCGTCCCTGTTGTTTTAATATTTTTTAGGAAGGTATAAATGCCCGGATCACTTAACTGGGAGTAAAATCCTTTGATCTTTTAATTTTTTGACATCTGTCGAAAAGCTTTACCACATTTGTCAAAAAGCTTTAGCACATATATGGAAAAGCTTTACGACATATATCAAAAAATTACATTCTTACGGCTAATTGCCTGTTTTTCTACTACCGGAAGGGTAAAATAAAGGGATAAATAATTCCTGAATAGAGAAAAAGCCTACCTTTGTGCCCGTATTGGTGATATTACCCTCCATCCTGAGGGAATATAAAAGGGAATCCGGTGTGAATCCGGAGCAGTACCCGCTACTGTAAATTTCCTGCTCTATTTGAGCAGCAGCTATAGGAAATCACCGCTTTGCCACTGTTGTTGAGGCTTGGCTTTGATGACGGGAAGGTTCTTTCCTTAGGAACAAGTCAGGAAACCTGCCAGTACGTTTATAGTGAGAATGAACACTCTTTCGGGATGTAAAGAGCATTAGTACACAAACATTTTTATTCATGGAAACAAAAAAGATGTTGCTAACCTTGCTGGTAGCAGGTTGCACGCAGGGTCTATTTGCACAAGAACGTGTTGTTACGGGCCGAGTGATTGACGCTGAAACGGGCCGACCGGTATCGGGTGCTGCGATTCGCGTAGCAGAGAGTTTAACCGGATGTACAACCAACAACGAAGGTCTCTTCGAATTAAGTCTGCCTGAACATGCCGAACGGATCCGTATTTCTCATCTGGCGTATGAACCGGAGTCGTATCGTGTGACTCAAACCGATAAGGATATAGAAATCCGCCTTGTTGAACGATATGTAAATATGAATCCGGTGGTGGTGACGGGTACTGGAACACACCGAAGAATGGATAATACACCTATTCCGGTACAGGTATATTCAGCCAAAGATCTGCGGACAGCCAATGTGACGAACGTACAGGAAGCCATGATGAAACTTAATCCCAGTGTGTCTTTTATGACAAACGGTATGGGAACAACCATGAGTATGAATGGTTTGACCGATCGCTATATTCTGGTCTTGGAGAATGGAAAACGTCTGGCAGGCGATGATACGTATACCCGTATTGACATGGCCAATGTGAAACGTATAGAAGTTTTAAGTGGTGCGGCTTCGGCGTTGTATGGTAGTGATGCCATCGCCGGTGTAATCAATATTATCACCGATGATGCCCAAAACAAAGCCAATGTTACCAGCAATACGCGTTATGGCAGCCATAACCAGTTTACCCAGTCGGTGAATGCCGATTTTCAGGTAGGAAAGTTCGGTTCGTTTACTTCCTACCAGCGCCAACAGTCGGATGGCTGGCAATTGAATCCATATACGGAAGATGATGATGGTAATCTGGTGGCAACCAACAAGGAAGCATCAACGGCTTATCATTCCAATACGATCGGGCAACGCTTCACCTTCGATCCGACAGACAGGCTTTCTTTCTATCTGCGTGGAAATATATATACCTATACAACCGATCGCCCCATGCCGATGGGAGATAATACGACCAACTACGACATGCGGCATGGCACTTATACATACGGAGCTGGCGCGCAGTATATGATCAATAAGAAATCCTATCTGAACGCGGATTATTTCTCAGACAATCACAGTACGTACAAAGATTACTTCACCGGCGATGATATGGGTACCAACGAGATGACCAAACGTATTCATCATCATAACCTGAATGTGAAAGGAATTTTCCAGCTGGGACAATATAACAAACTATCTACCGGATTTGAATATATTCGGGAAACGCTGAGCAGCGAGTCCGACAATATCGAATGGAAAGGTATTTCCACGATGGCTCTCTATGCCCAGGATGAAGTGAACTTCAACAAACATTTTCAAGGAGTCGTGGGACTTCGTTACATTTATCATCAGAGTTTCCACAGTTATGCTACTCCGAATGTGGCCTTGTTGTATAAAGTAGGAGGTTTTAATTTCCGGGGTTCTTATGCTTCCGGATTCCGTTCGCCGGAACTGGCCGAATTATATACTTTCTCTGAATCCAAACGAACTTCACGTCTGACGATCGGAAATGAGAATCTGAAACCTGAAAAGAGTGATAATCTGACGTTGAGCGCTGAATATACAAACCGCAACTTCTCGGTGTCTGCTTCCGGATTTTACAATCATATCCGTGATATGATCAATTACCGGGAATTCAGCAAAGAAGAAACAGACCGTTATAATCAGGAAAACGGAACGGATTTTGCCAGTGTACAGATTCGTGACAATATCCAGAGTGCAACAATCAAGGGCTTCAATGTCCGTTTTGATGCTTATATTGGAGCCGGATTCTCTATGAACGGCGGTTATACGTTTGTGGATGCGAAAGATAATACGAACGATCGTCCGGTGGACAAGAGTGTAAAACATAGTGGCGTGGTGGCTGCTCTATGGAATCATACCTGGAATAAATATACCTTGAATGTGAATTTCAACGGACGTATCCAAGGCGAACGTTTCTCGCAGAGTTATGGATATGCACCGAAGTTTTCTCTTTGGAATCTGAATACATCCCATCGGTTTGTGCTGAAAGATTTCATCCTTGAACCGGGAGTCGGTATCGAGAACTTGTTCGATTATGTAGACGACCGTCCGTATAATTCCAACTATGCCACGTTGACGCCCGGACGTACTTACTACGTCAGTTTATTGGTCAAATTCAATAAGTGATGCGCAGACGAGGTTTCCTTCGAATGATAATCGGGCTGATTGCCTGCCAGGCTTGCTGGCACACGCTCCAAGCCAAGGTAGGACGGGAGTTTGTCGCTTCGGATATCCGTGAGTCGATGCAGAAGGGAGATAAGCTGGCCATTCTGATGGTTCATTTCGGGAGTGCTTATACGGAAGCCCGTGAATCTCTTGAACGGATGAATGAACAGGTACGCCAGGCATTCCCGCAAGTAGAAGTCCGACAGGCTTACAGTGCCCGCAGTATAGTCAACCGTGTGCGTCGTCAGGGAATCTGGATCGAACATACGGCAGATGCTTTGATCTCTCTGAAGAAAGAAGGATATACGCATGTTGTAGTACAACCTTCAATCGTGATAGAAGGAGTGGAAATGGAAGCCCTGCGTCGTGATGTGGAATTACGGAAAGGTCTGTTTAAGGAAATTCGTATTGGTAATCCGTTGTTGTATGATGATACGGACTATGAGGCTGTGATAAAAGCATTGACCAGCAGTTCTGTGGCTTCTCGCTCCGGAGCCAAGTTGTTGATTGCTAACGGAACCTATCATGCCAGCAATGCAGCCTATGCTAAATTAGGCTATATGTTGCAGTTGTCCGGGCATAAAGACTATTTCGTCGGGACTCGCGAAGGCTTCCCAACTTTAGAGACAGTCATTGGTCAGCTCCAGGCAGGTAAATACAAACAAGTGACGTTACTGCCTTTTATGTTTGTCTTGATCAAATCCAACGAAAACCGTATCTCTGCCTCATGGCGGGAAGGTTTGGAAAAAGCCGGATTCAAGGTTAGTCTGGAGGCCAAAGGATTGAGCGACTACGAAGCTATCCGTCGTTTGTTGGTCGAACACCTTCAGTTTGCCTTTGCCTATAAACGAATTTCAGTCAATGAACGGAAGGAAATGTTCGGCAGGTTTTAGTCATTAGATGTAGATTATTAAATAAAAAAACAAGTTGGCATTAGGCTTTTGTACCTGTGCCAACTTGTTTTTATTTTATCAGATACCTTTAGGCAAGGTTCTACTCTGCCGGTTTCAATTCAATACGTTCAAATTTAGGACTGGCACTCATGGTTCTCAACCGGCTACCAGGCGTGAAGATAATCTTCCCTTTCTTGAACAACGACGTATTAAAATCTTCGGCATTGGCTACACCCGAACTACCTACACTCAAACGGAAATTCCCAAATTCTCCCATCTGTACGCTGTTCCCTGCCTGAAGTTCGGTAGTTAATACCCTGATCAATCCATCGATGACCACCATCACATCTCCCTTAGACGCCGTCGAACGATCGGCAATTCGTTCGCACAAGGTATCAAAATCGACCTGTTGCCTGATTTTGATCTGCCCGTAATACAATTTGCTACCTTCCAATGCACCCTCACTCTTGTCGGGTCGTTGTACTAAATGATACGTAAGTGACATATACACCTCCTTTTTTAGTTTGTTAATCCATAAGTTTTCAAGTTAGGCAGGATATCATTTCACTGACTTTCTACGGTCCTGCCTTTTATTTATTACAAAGATAAAAGACCAAGAATGTTCCATTTCAGTTATATGAAGATAGACGAATAAGTAAGTTAATACCTTCAGATACAGATTTCTATACGAATTAAACTTTCGACTTGTTTTTTGGTGGCTGGTAACGGAATGTGTAACTTACAGTAAAAATTAAAAGGTTGTTATCATATGGAAGATTTTAAAATAAGATCATACGGCTGGCAAGAATTAGCCATCCTTTATGCACCGGATCTGACTCCGGAATCGGCAGGCAAGCGTTTAAGCAGTTGGATACGTTTCAATCCAAAACTTACGCACGAGTTGCAAGAATCGGGATGGAAAAAGGGACAACGGGTTCTCACCCCGCTTCAAGTACGTATCATCATCCAGTCCCTAGGCGAGCCGTAATAAGTACCTATCCGTCTCAGGATGGGTAGGTACATAGCAGAGGTTAAATAATTAGCTGTACGCGCGCGTATAATCATTTTTTCGAGATCAGATACATAATTAAATTTTACTTAATATAGATTCGTATTCATTTAATTCAGATTAAAGAATATTTAATTCAATGCATTAAAAACTAGTAAATTAAATATTTTTCCTCTGATTTTTTGGTGGAATGGGAAATATTTATATTGCGATATAATTTAAAAACATCTATGAAAATGAATACTTTATTTGCATTATTCGGCAGCCTAATTGATGGCGGACGAGCAGCAGATATAAATCTGCAGGAAATGTCTGATTACATTAAAAATGATCGGCAATTAGAGTCTTGGACTTTAAAGGCACGAGAGTACCTGGAAAGAGGGGATAAAACCGGATATAATGAGATTAAGAAAAAAAATATCCGAGCAATCACCCCTAATGCTTATTTTTCGTATGGACGGCAAAAGGGCTCCGAACATCAGTTTACAACGGGAGTCATCATGTACGATTATGATCATCTGACTCCAGAACAGATGGAGATACTTGATGACAGGCTCAGACTTCACCCTTCTACCGTCTTTTATGGAAAAAGTTTGAGCGGGAAAGGTGTACATGAGATTATTCGAGTAAACGGTGTAACGGATGAAAACTTCAAAATAAGTTATAAAAACATTGGCGAAGAACTGGAATGGATGACTGGGATTCCCTATGACCCAAATTGTAACAAAGTAGAACAGATGATGCTCTTCGCTTACGATCCGGGTTGTTATGTGAATTCCGATGCGTTGGCTATCGACATGACTAAAATTGAAGGGCTGGATCAGGTATTCAAAGAACCTAATATGGATACTTCGGCTGTTGGCCTGGCTCAGCGTATCAATGCTTCGAAACCATTCTTGGATATGAACGAAGGGAACCGACATTCGTCTCTCTTCCGGTTGATTTGCAGGTTGAATCGAGAAGGATATGAAGAAAAAGCTGTCGCAGATATTTTGGTTGAAAACTTTGCCCAACCTGATTTTAACGAACAAGAGATTCGGGTGCAGATTGTAGAGGATATCTATAAACGATATAGAGCAGAGCATGGTATCCGCAAGAAGTCTCAAAGTCTCAAAGTCTCAGTAGGGACTATCCTAGATGAAGATGAAGTAACAGACGAGGTGATACCTGATGCCATAGCAGTTGATGAAACATGGGTAATGCATATGCCCCGGGTCATTGCCGACGGTATTCATACAGATTATCCCAATGAGTATCAATACGTCTATGTATCCTCCTTCGAGGTTAGTTGCACCAATATGATGACTGAGGTACATTATATTACACACGAAGTGAAGGATGCACGCCCCTGCCTATCCTTGGCCATTGTCGGACCATCGACCACAGGCAAGGGCGGGATGAAGGAAGCCGTGGACTTTTTTCGTGAATTTGATAACTACTACACCCAGATCCGCGAAAGGGAAATCAAGGAGGCGAAGGCTAAACATAAGGCATGGGAAGCACAACAGAAGAAGAAGGAGAAGAATCCAGACCTGTACTTGGAACCAGAACCAGAGATACCTCTTCCCTGCCAATTTCTTATAGGTAACATCTCAGACGTAGCAGCCCAAAAGATGCAAAAGGGCAATGATGGCCGCCCGTTCCTCTTCTCTACTTCTGAGTTGGCTTCTTGGAACACCTACAATAAAAGTAGCAATGGGAGCCTCAGCGCCCTGCTCCGCAAGATGACTTCCAACGAATGGACTGGTACTACCTCTTGTATGAACGGAAGGAATGATGCCGTTCTCTTCGGAGGTTTCTTGGTATCGGGTACTTGGATGCAAACAAAAATCTTTCTGGACAACAGTGAAGATGGGTTAGTGAACCGGTGCGAGTACGTCCTTACCAAAAGGATTTCCCCCTTACACGATGGTAGTAATATTGACGACACCGACTTCGCCAAGTTCAGGGAACGGGATACCCAAAAAGCCAAGGAACTACAAAAACTTTACCTGTTTCTGAGTACCCTCAAGGCAAATGTTCACTTTCCACCCACTATCCGGAAGAAAATCGGCCAGGTAATCGCCCAGAAACGGGAGGCTGTCCGGATTTTAGGTAAGCCGAGCTATATGGCCTATATAACCCGCTCGTTCGAAAAGATATACAGCCTTTGCGTACTGTATACGGTTTTTGGCATGTACGGGAATGAAGAATGTTATATCCAAGACACGGAAGGATATTATGAACTAGAAGTGACGGAGACGATTGCCGATATGATTCTCCGCCGATTCGATTATATGTGTGCATGTGCATTCTGTGTCATAGACCATTTGCCGGCACACTCGGTTCCGACCGATAAATCATCCCGTAAGATGGCTGATGTCTGGGAGAAGATAAAAGGGTGCGACTTTACCAGCAAGTCACTTATGGAAGAGTATAATATTCCTAAAGCTACCACCTTTCGCTACATCAGTTCATGGATCAGTACGGGTGCCATCGTACAGGTAAAAGCTGGGCATTACCACAAAACGAATTGCTCAGACACGACTTATACCTATTCAAAAAACTAAAGCCCCTACTGAGACTTTGAGACTTTGGGACTTTTACCCATCTTTTCAATATAAATTTCCCCATCCACTTGTCATTGTAGGTAGATGGGGAGATGTTTAATATTCGAGAACTGGGAGTTATAAACAAAATGAAGGGATACTTTCATTTATGTGGATGGAAAGTATTAATTGATACTTACTTTAAGAGATTGTTTTCCAACGCGAACGATATATATACCTTTGGGTAACTTTGGATAAGAGTATACTCCCTGCTGCTGTTGGCTCGATACGATTACACCTTTTATATTAAAGATATATACTTGTTCCCGCTGTGGTGTAAATACAACAATATTTCCATTCCGAATATGAATTTGAGGAGTATTTTTATTGATAATTTCAATAGAAGAAGGAATATCGGATATTTTCAGGATCGGTATAACCACTTCACCTCCTAACGTTGGGAACTTAATGATACCATCTCCGTAATGAGCAGAAGTTTCCCAGCCATTATTTAAAGTAAAACCGTTATCACAATCATTCATCTCTTCCACAAAATCACGGGCATTTTTAGCGGTAGTCGTGATAGGTTCTGAGTCATTACGCCTATATCCAATTCCTACGTCAGCAGTTCCGTTTAAATAAATACAGTTTTTAAGCTTAGCGTATTCGCCTCTTCCACATATTCCTCCAGTTTTATTCGACTGGTCTTCGTTTACATCGAGTTTCCCCGCATTGAAACAATTAATTAGTATATCTCCTTCACTGCTATCGCCACATATTCCTCCTATACCATTATTTTCTCCGGTAGCAAAAATAGTTCCGATATTGTAACAATTGGTGATTTTACCGCTATTACTTCCAATTATACCTCCTATTTTTGCATATTTGTTTCCATGAAAAGACAGATTTCCGATATTATAACAATTCTCTATCATAAATCCGACATTCACACCACATATACCGCCCATTTCAGAATCATTTCCCCAACATGTAATAGAACCTGTATTGTAGCAATTACTGATAATACCAGTTCCATCTATATCATCGTATGAATTGAACCCGCAGATTCCTCCCAGAAAAGATGTATCGCCTTTTTTAGCAGAAATGCTCCCGGCATTTTCACAATCTTTTATACGCCCTATATTGTCAGCACAGATTCCACCTACTGTAGTTCCAGCCCCACAATTATTTAAGATAATATTGTTGTGTGCCTTACAATTTCTTATTTCTCCTTTCTCGTTTCTCCCGCATATTCCACCTACCCTATTATCATAGCTTCTCTCCCCATAGTCAAACTCTATATTAATATTTGTATTACAGTCAATAATACTTCCACCAAGATTCAAACCGCATATTCCAGCAATACAAATGGGCTGATTGCCCATTTGTTTTTGTGCGTAATGGTAGATATAACTATTTTCTAACTGAACGTTTTTTACGATTCCACTTTCTCCTAAAGCACCGAATAATCCTTGATTTTCGATACTGCCATTTCTGTTTTCAATATAAAGTCCTCTGATGATATACCCATTACCATCAAATGTTCCTGAATATATGTTTTGATACGCTTCTTGTAAATCAAGATTCCAATATTCGTAATAATTACCAATAGGTCTCCATTTGATAGGAATTCCAGGTCCACTATATCCTTGATATGAAAATTGAAAACCTGGATTTAAATCAATATTACTTGTCAACGTAGCACAAGCCGTAATATTCCTTTTATCTTCATTTATATAATTTGCAAACCAATATAACTCTTCGGCAGACGATATTTGGAAAGGGGACTCTTGAGTACCCGCTCCTAACCTTGGCTTTTGAGACTGAATATTTTGTGCCATAAGTAGGCTATTAGTAATTACTAATAGTACCAAAACAATATAAAGTAATCGTAGTATTTGTTTCATGTCAAGCAGTTATAATTTTCTATTTCTTCGAACTTTATTAGAGTTTATATAGAATAAGGAACAGAGTTACTGAAAGTCAATCTCCTAAGACCATATTCGATATATTATTTATTATTAGGAATAATCTTTAAAATTCATACCCCAATTTTAAAGTAAGAGCATTTAGTGAAGTTTTAAAATGAACATCCATATAAGATGTCTCATACTTATTTGTCGACCATCCAATCGCCAATGTTGTCGCATTTTTAGGAGTCACCATAAATTTCACACCAGCAAAAGGATGGCAATAAAATCCTCCATCTAAAGAAGAATCTATCAGTTTACCATAACCTATTCGTAAAGCCACAAAAGGTAAAATAGACCCCGTCATTAAATTTCCTCTAACATCAGCAAACACTGGAATATTAATCGTTTCTAAGTCTGTTGCATATTGGACTCCTGCTCCAGCTCCAACAAATAAATAATTATTGATTTGATAGCCTAAAGAAACTCCTAACTCAGGCCCTTTAATTGCTCCTGCAATATAACCAACGTCTATCATACCACGAAAACCAGTAATAGCATAATCATTTCCTTTATAAGGAAATGGTGGTGTATTTTCTGTTTCTTCTCCAAATATGCTTCTCTTTTTCATAACTCGCTCTTTTGCGATCTTTTCTACTTGATCGATAGGATAGTTATACACACTTCCGTCTGCAGTTTCTATTTTCAAAGACTTACCTAATATTTGTTCAACTATAGTCCCACGAATAATACTGCCATCTTTTAAATAAACAACATCAGTCATTTTACCTTGTGCGTATGTACCTAATGAACAACTTATCATTAGAACTATTAAAAGTAATAATTTTTTCATTGCATGTGTTGTTTGTTTTGTTATAATCTTTACTTTCAAAAATGAATATTCTTTATTTTACGCGAGTACATTCGATATTATATAGATCGCTACTTTGGCTTTCATAGTTTTCAACAAGAATCTCTACGTATGTTTTTTCACCGCAAACAGGGAATCTATCCGCTATTTCATTTGTTTTTATATCTGTCATAATACACTCATAACATACATAGCCATCATCTAACTCATCTTCATCACTACACGATAAAGATATGGCACACATCATTAGCGTAACAAGAAATTTAATTGATTGTTTCATAATAAATACATTAAGCCTTTCAATTCCCCTAAAAAGCCATTATACAAAAAAGCGTGGGAACTGTACCTGCCGCTTATCCCACGATTCCAGGCCTTCGCACTGCCCATCAAACAAGGATAAGCAACGAAGAAAGCCCACGCCGATTTGTATGTGGTATAAGTTCCTGCACTGAGAAGCACAGGAACCATACTTATACAAAACCCGTAGGCATCTACCGCTGCCCTGTCTCCTTGTTTGATTGTCAAAGTTGCGAAGTTTGGAATCATGAAGACAAGACGTTCAAGTAAACGCCTTTCAATAATATGTCTTGTTTCCCTCCACTTCCCTTATCATCGGCGTGGAAAGGAAACATCGCAAAGATATAAACTTTCTATTGAATTTATATTTTTCCCCTTAAAAGTTTTTTATCAAGAAGATCAGAAAGGGAATGTTTCCGGATTTTGGCGAGCGTCACATACTGCTTCTACTAATATCTCGCTGGGAGTTACTCGATAAAAGAGTTTGAAATGATCACACTGAAAAAAACGTATATCTGCAAAAGAAGTCGCTTTATACATATAAGGATGAATAGCTATTAAAGCCAATGTTTCCTTGATTCGCTGATAAACCGAACGACAGTAAGTCATGCTTCCATTACGGGTATTATAAAACAATATCATCTGATGGAGTGATTGAATCGTTGTCTCAGACCAAACAATCTTTAAGCAGCCATGTTGCTACCATTTTATCTACTTCTGCCTGTGTATATATACGTCCGGCCTTGTAATCTTCTTCTGAACGCATGACCAGATCATGCTCAACTTCGGTAAGTACATAAGGAGTTGTTTGTTGATATACAACATTAGAATCCTGCATTTTCATAGAGGATGGTTTGTCTGATGATTGTTGATATTTTTTCTTTGTCATATCCTAATAACAACTTTCTGATACTGAGAACATCACAAAGATATAAACTTTTTCTTTGCTTTACTATTTTGTGTCAGAAAATAGTAGGGGAGGAGGAATAGGCAAAAGGTTGGAAATAAAAATAATCCGCCATTCGATGTCTTTCTCCGTTGAAAGAATTGAATGACGGATTGTTTGTTTCGTTTTATTTCAGTTAGTCTTTCCGGATAGCCGGTATGATAGAAAGCAGATAAAGAACGCCGATACTCATGACGGCAACGGCTCCTATCTGTGATTGCATCCAGTCGGATACGATACCCATGAAGAGCGGGAAGATTGTTCCTCCAAACAAACCCATGATCATCAAACCGGATACTTCATTCTTACGATTAGGCAAGTGTAATAATGCACGGGTAAATAGCATGGAAAAGATGTTGGAGTTACCTAAACCAACCAGGGCAATGCAGACATAGTGGGCGGCTAACGATTGCATCGTAAACAATCCGATCATGGCTGCTACCATCATCAGAACACTGACAGTGAATACTTTCTTCATGGGAAAGTAAGCAAGAAGGAAGGCTCCACTGAAACAGCCGATGGTTCTGAACAGGAAATATACACTGGTGGCAAGTCCGGCACCGGTAAGAGTCATGTCTAGACGTTCCATTAATAACTTGGGTGCTGTCAGATTCAATCCGACGTCTATACCTACATGGCAAATGATACCTAAGAAAGAGATCAAAACCACCTTATCTGCCAGTAAGGCAAAACATTCACCGAAGGTAGAACTCTTGGTCTCTACAGACGAACTCTCATCGATGTGTGTCATACCCAGCAGGACGCAAGCGATAACAGCAATAACCAAAAAGATGAGGAATAACAGTTTCCAATTTCCCCACGATACGGCTGCCCAACCGGCGATGATAGGAGCCAGGAATGAGGCAATCGCCTTGACAAACTGTCCTAAGGTCAAGGTACTGGCCAAACGATTCCCGCTGACGATATTCGACAAGAGAGGATTCAGGGATACTTGCATCAGTGTATTTCCGATGCCTAGTAGCGAGAAGGAAATCAACATGCTGGCAAACGAATAGTTGAGCAAGGGCAATAAAAGGGCTGCTACTGTCACTACAATACTGAGTAAAACCGTTTTCCGCTGGCCGATCTTGTTCATCAGCATACCGGTTGGAACAGAGAATATCAGAAACCAGAAGAATACCATGGATGGCAACAGATTCGCCAAGGTATCTGATAATTGGAAGTCCGCTTTAACATAATTCGTTGCGATGCCGACCAGATCAACAAACCCCATCGTAAAGAAAGAGAACATCACCGGGATCAGCATCCAGATCATACTTTTTTGTTTTGTACTCATGACGTTATTTATTTTTTAGGGTAAACAGGCCAAGCTCCATCTTTTGTGCAGACAAAAGCTGCTGTCTCGACAGCTGTCTGATGAGCTTCTTTCAATGATTTTCCAGACAAGATAGAACAAACAAAGGCACCAGAGAAAGAATCGCCTGCACCAACCGTATCGGCAACCTTCACTTTCGGTGTGTTGATTGTTGATTTCTCGTTCTCTGAATAAATTGTACTATAGCGGCTTCCGGCAGTCAGAACCAAATATTTCAAGTTGTATTCTTGCATGATGCGACGGCAGCATGTATCTTCATCTCCTTCAAGCTTGAACATTGGGCGGAACATCTCCAGTTCTTCGTCATTCAGTTTAAATACATTCGCCTGTTGAAGCAAGTCTTTTATCAATTCTTCGGAATAATATTTCTGACGAATGTTGATATCGAAGAAACGTAAAGCCGATTCAGGAGTATAAGAAAGCAATGTATTCAGGGTTTTTCTTGATTCCGGACTGCGCTGGGCCAAGGTTCCGAAACAAACTGCATCTGCTTTCTTCACGATATGAATGGCTTCCTCTGTCAGAGGAATATGATCCCAGGCAACGCCTTCCACAATGTTATATGTTGGGATGCCGTTGTCGAGTTCTACAAGTACAGTTCCCGTCGGATAATCAACTGTTGCTATGCAATGGCCGATGCCGTTTTTGTCAAGTTCCTGAAGGATTTCTGTTCCTGCCAGGTCATTGCCAACAGCACTGATTGCATAACCTTCAGCTCCCAGCTGAGTTGCATGATAAACAAAGTTTACAGGAGCACCACCGGCTCTTTTTCCTGTAGGCAGAACATCCCACAGAAGTTCGCCTATTCCTACGATTACAGGTTTTTTATTTTCCATATATATTCAGATTTTATTTTTTGTCATTTTCATAAACTTAGATTCCGTAAACCTCTGCGGCTTCAACTTCAAAAGTTCCTCCTTCACCGAAAAATTCCCATTGAGTATATGGTTCTGTCGGGAAAACAAGATTGGTCATAGCTACCTTTCCGCCATTCAGGAATATCTCAACAGAGCATTTGTCAACAAATATCCTGAAATCATATTTCTTGTCAGTTGGAAGTTTTCCCCATGTTGCCAAAGCAAAATCATTTACATAATTGATAGCATTGGTCTTTCTGTTATCATGATTCTCTTTTGCATGAGGAGCACTCTTTTCGCCAAAGTCCACCAAGCCACTGTTTACCCTGTCCATAACAAGTTTTTTATCAGCAAGATCAAGATATATTTTCACATTCTCACCTTTGGAATTCTTCAACGTAAATCCGGCTTTCTTCGCATTCAATGGGTTGATGGAAACATTAAGTTCGTATGTCCCTTTGTTACCGTCAATCAACTCGCCTGCGTCATGTTTACCATCAACTTTAAACGGTTCTAGTTTGTTTGAAGTCCCGTTTCTCAATGTAGACAATTCATCAACAGGAGTCGAAGCCATATAAATATGACCATCTTCTGAATAAAGGCTCAATTCACGGGGTAAACCTTGTGCACTGCGGAACTGCTTTGTTGGCACAATGTTGGCATATTGCCAGTTCGACATCCACGGCATTGCTATCACACGGTCACCGGTATTTGAGAATGTAACTGTTGCATAATGGTCTTTTCCCCAGTCCATCCATTTCGTAACCTCTTTCGGGGTATCGCAAGTGAACTTTGTCCCGTCAAAGTCTCCGACAAAATATTCGGTTGCTGAGCCTCCAAACATACATCCGGGATTGACATTCACAATCATCACCCATTTCTTCTTGTCCGGATTACCGTCAACAGGCAATTCAAAGAAGTCTGGACATTCGAATTGGTTCGGCTGTATTCCATAACCTTCACCGAAACTGCTCATATAAGTCCAATCTTTCAAATCAGAAGAAGAGTAGAAACGCATTTCCTTGTCCGCAGAAACTATCATCACCCATTTCTTCTGAGGTTCATACCAGAATACCTTTGGGTCGCGGAAATCACGTAAACCGTCGAAGGGAGTGAGAATAGGATTGTTCTGGTATTTAGTGAAGCTTCTTCCATTGTCAGTACTATAGGCAAGACACTGTATCTGTCCGTTCTTATCGCTAGCTGAAGTGTAGAAAGCGACAATGGCTCCTTCTCCAAATCCTGCGGTATTGTTTTTATCAACTACTGAACTTCCGGAAAAAATATGTCCCATCGTGTCCCGTTCCAAAGCAACAGGCTGTTGTTCCCAATTCACCAGGTCTCGGCTCACGGTATGTCCCCAGTGCATATTTCCCCACATGGACCCATATGGGTTATACTGATAAAACAAATGATACACTCCGTCTTTGTAAACCATTCCATTAGGGTCGTTCATCCAACCGAAGGAAGGCGTGAAGTGATATACCGGGCGGAAAGGTTCAACATTGTCCGTATTGAATGTGTCACTAAGCGCTATTTCTTTCCAAGTCACACATTCTTTGTCAATATTGCTTATACGCAATGTCACGTTTTTATCTTGAGGAAGTTCGAAAGGCACACAATAGTCTACTTTATTTCGTGCCAAACGAATATCCATATCAACTTCGCCTGTTTCTTCATCAAGCAAACATACTTTTGTTTCATTGGCCTTTTCTTCAATAGGTAGCAATATATATTTCGTTGGCTTATCAATAGAAATAATAGCTGTATTATCAGACAGCCAATCTACTTTATAAGCGATTTTATCAGATGACGTACAAGAAGAAGCTAAACAAAGTGCCAATAGGCTTAAAAGTCCATAATTTGAAATTCGTAACATAATCAATGATATTAAGATTTAATTGCGACAAATGTATTTACATTAAATTTCAATCGCTATAACAAATGAAACAAAAGATATAATATTTGTATCATGGATGAATACATATTGAAAATCAGGCTTTATACACATAAAGATTTAGATATTTTGCATTTCAGTAGGTGTTTTCCCATATACTATTCTGAAGCATTTGGTGAAATAGGCCGGAGAAGAAAAACCACAATTATACGCAATTTCACTTATCGTATATTGGTTCTGTTGCAATAGTTCCAAGGCTTTTTCCAGGCGATAATTCCTTAGCGACTCAACGGGTGAGAGTCCTGTCAGTTCCTTGACCCTGCGATAAAGATGACCTCGGGACAAAGCAAGTTCTTCACTTAATCTCTCTACCCCGAAATCAGAATCGGAATAAAAGAGCTCGAGTTTCTGCATATATTGACGCAAAAACAATTCATCAGCCGTAAGCATATCATCCGGACGTTTGTCTTCTTTTTGCTGCGACTTTACTAAATTCTCGAAATTCTTTTTCCATTTTCTTCTTTCCTCAATGAGTGAGGCTATGCGTACTTTCAGATAATTTATATGGAAAGGTTTCTGAATATATCCATCAGCCCCTTCCGATATTCCGTGAATCTGTTGTTTGATGTCGGTAAGCGCGGTGAGCAACAAGACTGGAATATGCGCTGTTGACTCATCCTTTTTTATGCGATGACATAATTCGAAGCCGTTTATGTCGGGCATCATTACGTCGCTTAGCACAAGTGATATATTCTCTGAAGACAAAACCGACAGAGCCTCTTTGCCATTACATGCTGTTGCTACCTTGAAATTTGTTGACAACACCTTTTTCAGAAAATCACGGACCTCATCTTCATCATCGACAATAAGTATTTTCTCTTCGTAAATAGAAGACAGAATACGGTTTGCTTCGGCTGAATCAAGCGATAGGACCTCGGTTGTCAGTTGTGATGCACTATCTGTTTCTATTTCCTCCTGATTGAGATGTGCATTTCCTTTTTGCAGGCTAATAGTGAAGCGGGTTTTCACTCCCGGTTCGCTTTCTACATTTATATTTCCGCCATGCCTGTTTACATATTCTTTTACCAGATAAAGACCTATTCCGCTTCCACTTCTGCTATCTCCGGTGTGGAAACGCTCGAAAATAGAATCCAGGCGCTCCGCTTCTATGCCTTTGCCTGTATCTTCAACCGTAATGATAAAACCGTTGTCCACGGTGAGTCCTAAAGTTATGCTTCCATATTCTGGTGTAAACTTGAAAGCATTCGACAATAAATTAACAATAACTTTCTCCATTTTGTCACGATCTATAAATGCTTCGCATTTCTCTTCCGGACAAACAAAGTTGTAAGTGATATGACGTATGGAAGCCATTCCATCGAAATAACCTTTTATATCCTGCAGGAATGTAGTAAGGTTGACTGGAACAAAATGCCACTTTTCGTCTGCTCCACTTTCCAGACGTTGGAAATCCAAAACTTGGTTGATTACTCTCAGCAGACGTGAAGCATTCCGATAGATCAACTTTATATCATTTTCATAGGCTGTTCCTTCTGTTTTGGATTGCAATTGCTCTAACGGAGATAAAATGAGCGTCAAAGGTGTACGCACTTCGTGGGAAACATCGGTGAAAAGCCGTAGTTTTTGAGCTGTAACTTCCTTTATTTCTGCATTCAGTGATATTAACTTTCGGTTTTGTTCTTCTTCCTTTTCGTTTCTAGTCCGAAGTTCGCGATTTATACGTATTATCTTGTTGTTCATAAGATATACATAAATGAGTGAGATGGCAGAGCAAACAGTCAAAAGGGAAATAATCCACAAAGAATTTTGGAGGAATTCGTATTTACTGAGCAGCTGATTACTTTTGTCGCGCTGCTCCATAATTCTTTTTTGGTAATTTCTTCGCTGATGATTCTGAAGCAATAAGGTTTGTGCGGCGTTCTTGTCTACGGTTGTTGTGTAAAGAGGAATTTCTTTAGGAACGGATTCACCTCGTAGAATCTGTATGGCTGTACGTATTACCTGCTCTCCACCTGTAGGATACAAGAATGACACATCAATCTGTCCTTCCTGTAAAGCTTTAAGTCCGGTGTTGGTAACGGCATCTACACCCATCACCATGATAGGGCGAGATATTTTCTTTTCCTGCATCACTTCACGGGCTGCAATTGCCATTATATCATTGTGGGCATAAATGATATCAATGGCATTCAACGAATCGTATGCTAACAATGCCTTTCGTGTATCGTCATAAAGCCAATTACCGTGAACGGAGTCACATACTATATCTTTTCTCTTTGCCAAAGAAGATACAAAACCTCTGTGTCGTTCCATAGCTGGAGAAGAACCCGGCAATCCCCAAATCTCCAGAATTTTTCCTCCTTTCGGCAGATTGGATGCGGCGAACTGTCCGGCAAGTTCTCCTATTTTCTGGTTGTCTGCACCGATGAAGGTTGTATAACAGTCTGTATTGACACGACGGTCTGTAATGATAGTAGGTATTCCGGCTCGATATGCCTTTTCAACTACCTCGACAAGCGGTTCTGATTCGAATGGTGAGACTACAAGGATATCTACTCCACGATCAATGAGTTCATGTATCTGATGAATCTGTTCCTCGCTGTTGCTGTGTGCATCTCTTATTTCAATCTTCAGTGAGTCATAATTTGCCGCTTCAATCATCACTTCCTGTATCATGGTTTCTCGCCATTCATCATCGGTCATGCATTGAGAAATCCCTATCACATATGAGTGGTGTGGGGCGGAATCACAGCTCACCAGCCATAATACAGCAATCAAACCCATAGAAAACAACCGGAATAGGGATGATCTTCTCATGAATAACAATATGTCATACTTTGCTAACATCTTAAATGCAGACCTTGAAATCATCAGGATCGTGAAAACTCTTTAAAGATCCATCAGTCATAAATATATTTTAGTATAAACAAAATAGTCAGTACATAGAGTGTCGGATGCATGTCTTTGAAACGGCCTGTACATATCTTCATCATGCTATATGCCAACATTCCCAGCACAATACCTTCTGCAATCGAATAAGTCAGGACCATCGACAAAATGGTAACTAAAGCAGGCAAACTTTCCGTAATATCATTAAGTTCAATATCCTTTAATCCATTCATCATAAATACACCCACCAGGAACAATGCTCCGGTTGTAGCTGCGCTAGGTATTATGAGGAATAAAGGAGAGAAGAATAATGCCAAAACAAACAACAAACCAGTTACTAAAGATGTAACTCCCGAACGTCCACCTTCGGCAATTCCTGCCGAACTTTCCACGAAAGTCGTAACGGTAGATGTTCCGCAAACCGCGCCAATACAAGTTCCTACTGCATCAGACAGTAATGCTTCTTTCATATGAGGAATGTTACCTTCTTTCGTGACCATTCCTGCTTGGTTAGCTGCTCCCACCAAGGTTCCTATTGTATTGAACAAGTCCATAAAAACTAGAATCAGTGTTACAACTATCAAGTCGAAATCCCAAAGTGAAGCGAAATCAAACTGAAAGAATGTTGGTGATATTGACTGTGGTTTCGAAATAATAGTGAATCCTTCTGGCAAGTTCGTTATCCCAAAAGGAATACCAATCAATGTAGTAAGAATAATCCCGATAAACAGTGCGCCTTTGACATTCCAATAGCAAAGTACGCCACTCAGGATGATTCCCAATATACCAATAAGAGCTGCTGGAGTAAAGGAACCCAATGCTACCAACGTAGCATCATTATGTACAATTATCCCTACATTCTTTAATCCTAGAAAAGCAATAAACATTCCAATCCCTACAGATATGGCATATCGTAAGTTCAACGGAATGCAATCAACAATTTTATCTCGAATATTAAATAGCGTAAGCAATACAAAAATGATACCCTCAATAAGTACAACAGTCAAAGCTGTTTGCCAACTGTAGCCCATACCTTGAACCAATGTATAAGCAAAGAAGGCATTAATTCCCATGCCTGGAGCCTGAGCTAATGGTAGCTTTGCCAAAAAAGCCAACAGAATAGTGGCCAAAGCCGAAGACAAAGCTGTTGCCGTAAAGACGGCCCCTTTATCCATTGATGCCGCACTCAAGATATCAGGATTAACGGCAAGAATATAACTCATTGTCAGGAATGTGGTAATTCCGGCAATGACTTCGGTCTTCAAATTCATTGTCTTTGGATCAAAGCCCAAATAGCGTTGTAGAAATTTATTGTCCATGAATATATTGGGTTTTAACGGTTAATAGTTAACTTATAGACAAAGATAAAAAAAGTAAGTGTAGCACAAAATAATCAATTGGATTTTGGTTAATCAAAATAGTCTTATTCATCGTTGAAAGTAATAAATCTAGTAAAAATGAAAAAGGTGTGCCTGTTTTGACACACCTTTTTATCCTTTCTGTATAAAAGGAACTTTCCTTATACAGCGTTTATACTGAAAAGTATTTATTATTCAGAAACTACAGTGAAAGGAACTTCAACAGAAACTTCCTTGTGTAATTTGATAGTTGCTTTGTAGTCGCCAACTTCTTTTACAGCTTCTTTGATGTAGATGATCTTACGATCTACTTCATAACCTAATTTAGCCAATTCTTCAGCAACCTGGATGTTGTTAACAGAACCGAAGATTGTACCAGTAGAGCTAGTCTTAGCACCGATAGTCAGTTTAACATCTTTCAGCTTAGCAGCCAATTCTTCAGCATCAGCCTTAATTTTAGCCAACTTGTGAGCACGCTGCTTCAAGTTTTCAGCCAATACTTTCTTAGCAGATTCTGATGCGATAACTGCTTTACCCGTGGGGATTAGAAAGTTACGTCCGTAACCAGACTTAACTGTTACGATATCGTCTTTGTAACCTAAATTGATTACATCTTCTTTCAAAATAACTTGCATATTCTGTCTCCTCTTTTTTAATTATTTCATCAAATCTGTTACGTATGGAAGCAAAGCCAAGTGACGAGCACGCTTAACAGCCTGCGCAACACGACGCTGGAACTTCAAAGAAGTACCTGTAATACGACGAGGTAAGATTTTACCCTGTTCGTTCAAGAATTTCTTCAAGAATTCAGGATCTTTGTAGTCGATATACTTAATACCGTTCTTTTTGAAACGGCAATATTTTTTCTTCTTCACGTCAACTGAAGGCGGAGTCAAATATCTGATTTCTGATTGAGTTGCTGCCATAATTAATTCTCCTTTACTGTTTCTTTAGATGATTTCAAATTTCTTCTCTTTGCTGCATATTCTGCTGCATATTTGTCCTGACGGAAAGTCAAGAAACGGAGTACACGTTCGTCACGACGGAAGTTTACTTCCAAAGTTTCGATGGTTTCCGGTTTTGCTTTGAATTCGATCAGCTGATAGAAACCAGTTGATTTCTTGTCGATAGGATAAGCTAACTTGCGCAAGCCCCAGTTTTCCTCATTCACGATTTCTGCACCCTGTTCTTTCAGGATACCTGTGAATTTTTCTACCGCTTCCTTCATCTGTGCATCAGACAAAACGGGAGTTAAAATGAAAACGGTTTCGTAATTATTCATACAATACTGTTTTAATAATGTTGTTAATATTTTTCGCGGTGCAAAAGTACTAACTTTTTCTGATACTGCAAATCTTCTTTCTTCTTTTTTTCTTTAAGTGTGCAGATTTCAGTTGGTTGTTTACCGTCTTCCTGTTTTTGTGGCATTCCTTTCTTAGAATTGCTGGAATATTTTTAGCAACTTCTTGTGGAAAATGTTAGAAATGATCAAATCATTTGCCTGGTCGAACGGTGGGTATAATACACAACGTTTTTCCTTGATGGTGCCGAGATAATTGATGTTGATGATACAAGACTGATGTATTTGGACAAATTCCGGCGAACTTTTCAGAATATTCTCGGCTGTCGTATTTCTTCTCAAGGCAATCGGCGACTGGTTACAGGGATAGACTTCCCATAACTTACGTTCTTGGTTGTATTTGAAATACCCGATGTCTTCGGTATGAAATACCTGTAAATCGTTGGTTGGTGTTGCAATAATGAAAGCCTTATGGTCTTTAGACAGACTACGCAACTGGATATATGGTGGTGCAACAGGGATTAGCTCGCTGTTGATGTCTTCCAGCGTCCGACTAATGATTGTTTCCAGTTCCAATGGATCAATTGGTTTCAACAAGTAATCGAAAGCAACTTCGCGGAACGCTTGCAACATGTATTTGTCGTGCGCGGAATATATGATGACCCGCATACTCCAATCAATTTCGTTTTTGATTTCATTGAACATGTCGATTCCGCTCATGTCGGTTAGTTCCATGTCCAGGAATAATAAATCGGGTTTGTTTTTAGCGATGATTTTCTTACCCAGATGTCCGTTACGAGCCGTTCCGGCTATTTCGAGCATCTGAAAACTGTTTAGGCAAGCCACGAGATTGTCAATGGATGCCTGATCGTCGTCTATAATTACTACATTATATATTCTTTTCATTATCCGTTTAATCTGCTTGGTTTGTGAACAAAGATAAACGTTGTGTTTTTAATTTATTTCCCTCATTTGACTGAAAAGAGACTATTTGTTCCCAATTCAGGACTAATCATCCGAAAAAAGTTGTTAACCGTTTGATTTTTTATCCAGCAACTGATAGGAATAATTGTCGGGAATGATCAATTGGACTTCCGATCCGGTTTCTCCTGTTTCGGTTGTTATGTTGTGGATGGATAAATCCAGTTTCACTTTATTGTTTTCATTCAGCAGACAAATTGTTTGCGTGATGATTTTTAGTCCGAGGCCCGTATTGTCGGTATTACTCCGTGGAGCACTGAAGCCTCCTCCGTTGTCCTGAATCCGGATGATCGTACTTGCTTCTTCTTTCTGGATGAAGATGGAAAGTCTTTTTTCTCCTTCCTTTTGTCTCAGTCCATGCTTGATTGCATTTTCAACCGGTATCTGGATAAACATGGACGGAATAAATACTTGCCCGGTATGAACTTGTGGATCTGTATGAATCTGGAAGATGAAATCGTCAAACCGTTTTGATTCCAGGTGGACATACGTTTTGACAAAGTTCAGTTCTTCTTCCAGACTGATATAGAGTTGTTCTGTCAAAGACAGGTTTTGCCGGAGCAGCTTGACCAATTCGGAAACTTCTTCCTTCTTGAAGCTGAGTTCGTTGTAATTGATCGAACGGTTGAGTACGTTGAAAATGAAATGAGGAGAAATACGATTCCGGATATTTTCCATTTTCAGTTCAGTTATTTTGTTCTTCTGTTGCATTGAGATCAATGCCTTTTGCTTCTTATAGTATAGGAAGAAAAAGATTGCCAGAATGATAAGAATCAGACATAAACTGATTCCAAGATAGGAGGTGAGTTGCAGGATATGCATGTGATCCTGCTGTTGCTCAATAACGATGGCTTGTTTCATGAGCTTTGTATCTTGCCGGTAACGCATACCGATTTCAGCTACACGCATTTTTACTTGTTCATTGCGCAAAGAGTCGTCGAGCCGTATCCAATCTCCCAATACCTCATAGGCTTCCTTATACTGATTGTTCTGCGTATAGTATTGCTCCTGATATTTCTTTCGGATCAGCATCAAACTGGGTTCTATGTTTTCTTCATTCATGTTTTGAATGATGACTTTGGCTTTATCCCAGGCCTTTTGCGAGATAGCTAATGCCAGCTCTTGTGTCTGGATATACGATAACGCCGATGTCTGTTTGATGGAAAGGAAAAAGTCTCGGGCTTCTTCTAAAAAGATTTGGGCAGAATCTGGTTGGTTGTTCAGTAAATACAATTCAGCTAGATTCGTTTTTGACAGGTTTTGTTCGAACAGGTAATCCGGACTGTCTTTTACCGTAATAAACGCCTGCTTGTGGTATTTCATAGAGTTGGGATAATCTTTGATCGTATAATAGTATAGTCCGCGATTGTTGAGATAAACAAACTTTTCGTGGATATCCATTTGTCCCAAAAATGCTTCGGTTTGCCGGTAAAACTTATCGGCAAGTTCGTAATTATGCAGTTCGGTGTAGGCATGACCCAAACCGTGATAAATAAATGAAAGGTCTTCTTGGGGTAACTTCAAAGAATCGGCATAATGCAAGGCGGTACGATAGAACTTGACGCCGTTGACAAAGTCGCCTGTTCGTATATAGGTATCGGCTATATTGGTACATATATCAGGCAGGGAGCGTTGCTTGTCACTTCGTTTGCAATGCTCAAAGGCTTCCAGATAATAATGGATTGCCTGCGAGTTGTCGCTGACACGTCCGAATTTGTTGCCCAATATGTTGTAATTCTCCATCAATAGTCTTTGGATTCGGACGTCAGATAGGTCTTGTTCCTGGCAATAACTGATTACTTTTTGGCCATAAAACGTTACTGAATCATATTGGGACGAAAGGAAAAAAGCTTTCGCCAGCAATGTCTCTATTTCGGCTTGCCTGGACTTATCCAGATCCTGTTGTAGGGCCTCTTTTAAAAGTTGACATGATTTTAATGGTTCTGAGAACAAATAACCATTGGCTTTTTCTTCTAAGGAATCAACAAGCAGCGTGATTTTCCCTTCTGTTTTTATTGAAGTTTTTTCCCGCAATTCGCCAAAAAAAGTAGTGCTAAAACGGCGGCTATTATATATGTATAATATCTTCCCTTCATGGTTCTCGATGTTTTGCTCCGAATGGCGTTTCAAATAGATTACTTTAGATTTCAAATATACAGTTTTCTCTTTAAAAAAGAATGGATGTGTAAAAAATGTGGTGAAAAAAGTGGATTTTTTATCCCAAATGGTTCCCGGAACACCATCCTGTGATGATGAACCGGGAATATTGTTATCGTTGTACCCAACGATTTAGATGGTTATTAGGTGTTTGCAGTACGAATTTGTAGAACTTAGACGCCGGCAATTGTCCGCTTTTTACCTGATAACTCCGGTAGGATGCCGGTACTGTACCTAATTTGATCCATTCATCTTTGCCACCGGTCTTATATAAGTTGTCGGTTGCGGCATAAACCGTTACCTCGGCATTTGGATTCAGGCAATCCCATGAGAGGATAATATCTTCATCATACGGAGAAGTCTTCATGTTGGCGATATCTACTGGACCGATAAACGGCATACCGTCTTGCTCCCATAACACCGGTTGCGGTACTTCAAAGCCCATGAAGCGGCAAATCGACGGAGTGATATCGGTAATGGCCAATTGTCCGTTATGGAAATGACGGTTTACCGGCTGGTTGGTCGAGATCCAAGTTGTTCTTTCCCGTTCTGATTGTCCGCCATGATCATGACCGTTTTCAGAACGTCCGTGGTCGGTCGTAACAACCACCATCCATTCTTCATCAAAATTGGCTTCCCGGTACTTAACGGCTTCCCAGATTTGGGCAATCTGCTGGTCGGCTTTCAAAGTATATTCATCGAAAAACTTACCGTTGCCTTCAATGTGTCCGGCATCATCCGTGTACCACAGATAAACCCAACTTAAGTCGGGCGCATCATTCTTGATACCTTGTGCGGCCTGTTTGGTAACGAATTCATCGATATCGAAGATATGCAGCTCTTTTTCCTTCTTGGGGAAACGCTTGGTATCGAGGTCATATCCGTCGCATACGTAGTCAATTTTCAGGTTTCCTGTTTCAGGTTTTCCTTCTCCCAGCAAGACCGTCCGGTTATCTGTCCAACTCGAATAGATAGCTGTTTTGTAATCTTTCTTTTGCTCTTTGGCAATTCGGAAAATGGTCCAGTAATTATAATTCGGCTTCAGGTTGGAATTACCGCCCACATTATGCTTGTTCAGCCAAGTAGCCGTCAGCAAATTTGTATAACCAATAGCCGAAATCGTAGGTGTTTGTGAATAACCGCCAACTTCGCCTCCAGTATAAGCTCTTTCGAACGAACCGCGGGCTGCTATCTCGTCGATAGCCGGGGTATTCAAGCGTTCAATCATATCCGCCGGAACACCGTCGATGATGATAAACACAGCTTTTCTGGTTTTAGCAAAAGCTGTTGTGGCAAAAAGCACACAGAATAAAGCAAATAGCCTGATTTTCATGATAAAGTCTTTTTGTTGATGTTATAAAATGATTTAGTCTGAGCTGCAAAGGTAGGGATAAAATCCGAGATTCATACCTATCCGGAAATTCCAGTCTAGGAACCTGTCAACCGAAAGATCGTTACTTAGTTATTTTTCCACAGTTGTCGAAAAGCTTTACCATATTAGTCAAAAAGCTTTAGCACATATATGGAAAAGCTTTAGCACATCTGTCAAAAAATTAATTTCCTATAGGATTCAGATCTCCCTCCGGCGAGGAAATACTTGGAACTGGCAGGTGAATAACAGGAAGTGGTTGGTTTTAGGAATAAATGTTTACCTTTGTGAAAGCAGAAATCTTTTTTATGGAAATGTAGAACAAAGAGAATGGACGTCCCTTATGATTTAAATAAGGTAAAGAAAGGAGATAAGAACGCATTCCGCTCTTTCTTCGGATATTTTTATCCCAAATTGATGGCATTGGCTTGTCGTTTTGTCGATTCGCAGGTAGCCGAAGATTTGGTACAGGATGTCTTTGCGTCGTATTGGGAGAAAAAACATCTGATAGAAGCCGACGACATTCATTCCTTCTTGTTTAAATGGCTTCAGAATTCCTGCCTGAATCATATCAAACATCAAATGGTTGTGCAAGATTACGAAGAGCGGGTACGCATTGCCGAAGCCCGTTTGGAAGCAATGGGGAAATCTGAAGAACAGAGTGAGGTGTTGAAACATATCCTTAGTCAGGATTTGAGAGAGTTGGTTGAAAAGTCTATTTCCAAATTGCCTCCCAAATGTGCAGAAGCTTTCCGCCTTTATTATTTTGCTGATTTGAGCCGAAAGAAAATAGGGGAACGGTTGGACGTTTCCAATCGGACAGTAGAAGGGTACATCCGTCAGGCTTTACTTGTATTGCGGGATGAATTACGCCCGATCTTCTTCTTGATTTTTATGTTATAGGGCATAAAAGTGAAAAAAGCAGACTTTTTGTTGCGTAGTTTTTCCCTTTTGAATTGTCGTCTATACAAACAAACCCAAAAAGGAAGATGATGAACGAAGAGATATTGATCAAGTTTCTCGAACAAACCTGTTCGCCGCAGGAGTTGAAAGAGGTAGATGAATGGATTCAGGCAAGTCCCGAAAACCGGAATCAGCTCTTTGAACTCGAACGGGTGTGGAGTTTGAAGAACGAGTTGTATTATGCGCAGCCCCAGCGTATAGACAAGGCCTATCGTGCTTTTGAAAAGAAGTATTTCAAGAATCATTCTTCCTATTATCTGACATTCTTGAAGTATGCCGCTGTATTATTCTTAGGTATATTTGTGGGTATTCGTTCGTATATAGTTTTCCATGAACAAGAAATAACGGAATATGTAAATCAAATCGAAGTACCGATCGGCGAAAGGGCCAGTCTGCGTTTGTCGGACGGAACGCTGGTCTGGCTGAATTCGGGAAGCCGTTTGGAATATCCAACCCATTTCGCAACCGATAATCGCCAGGTTCGTTTGGAAGGAGAAGCCTATTTTGAAGTGCAACGGAACGAATCGCTCCCATTTATCGTACAGACCAATACCGTGGATGTAAAGGTACTGGGTACGAAATTCAATGTCTCTTCGTATGCAAAGGAAGAAACAAAAGTAACCTTGAAGGAAGGAAAAGTGCAAGTGGACTGTGACGCCGGAAAAGAATCCTATATCTTGCATCCCAACGAACAAATCGTTTATTCGGAAGGTAAAGGAGCAGAGTTACTGCAAGTCGATGCCAACCGTATTTCTTCCTGGACAACCGGAGACCTGAGTTTCGTAAACGAACCCTTGGAACATATCGTAAAAGTGCTGGAACGACGGTTTAATGTACAGATTGTGATTGAGGATCCGGAATTGTCGTCTGAAGTATTTACTTGTCATTCTGAAGATTCGGCAGGAATAGATCAGATATTGAAATTATTACAACAAACGCGAATGTTAAAATATCAGAGAAATAAGAATCAAATTATCATTTCAAATTATTAATGCCTATGAAAAATATTCCATGAAAAAAAACCGAAGATGTTGGCGCATCTTCGGTCATCAATTAGTACATAAATAGAGATAGCTTAAGTCTAATTACAAACTAATTTTTACAAAAGTATGAATTTTAAACAAAGAAGTAGGTCTGGATTTAAAGAAAAAAGTTCAGATCTAAGAAAAGTTATTACAGTTTCTGGCTGTATGTTTTTGTTGTTAACTGTAGAAGGTAGCAATTTGTGGGCTAATTCATTTATGAATCCTAGTCAGCAAGTTATTAAACTTTCATCTAAGATGCAAGATGTGACAGTGCAGGAAGTACTTGCTTCTGTGGAACAACAAACTGATTATCATTTTACGTATAATCCTATGCAAATAGGTGCCGATAGACGGGTAACAATTGATTTGAATAATAAATCAGTAACGGAAATATTGGATGAATTGTTCTTGGGGAAGAAAGTACAATATGTTGTAGAAGGAAAAAATATTGTGCTGTTTGCTGATAATAAAAAAGCAGAAGTAAAAGACATTGTCCAGCAAAAGTCTAAGATCGTAACAGGAACGGTTTTAGATGTAACAGGGATGCCTGTGATTGGAGCTAATGTCACAGTCAAAGGGACAACCCAAGGGACTATAACCGATATGGATGGTAAATTCTCTTTGGAAGTGGCCGAAGGAGACATCCTGCAAGTGACATATATTGGTTTCGCCAATCAGGAAGTCAAAGTAGGAACACAAACAAATTTGTCCGTTACATTAAAGGAAGATGCAGAAGCATTAGATGAACTAGTTGTTGTCGGATATGGCACGCAGAAGAAAGTGAATTTGACGGGAGCGGTAGCTTCTATTTCATCAGAAGAAATACAGAGTCGTCCTATTACGAACGTTACCCAAGCTTTACAAGGTATTACACCTGGATTGAATATCACAGCTTCAAATACTTATGGAGGAGAAGTAGGAAGTCCGATGGATATGAATATCAGAGGAATTGGTTCTTTGACCGAAGGATCAGGAAAACCCTATGTATTAGTAGATGGAGTTCCTATGGATTTAGCATTAGTGAATCCTAATGACATAGAAAATATTTCAGTATTGAAAGATGCTGCGTCTGCTGCTATTTATGGAGCGAGAGCTGCATATGGAGTTATTTTGGTGACAACAAAGTCAGGATCTAAAGGTGAAAAATTCCAAATTTCGTATAATGCGAATTTTGGTTGGAAAACACCTACGATGCTCCAACATACAGTCAATTCATTGGACTTTGTAACAGCTATGAATCAAGCTTGTATTAATTCTGGAGTTTCACCTCTTTATTCTGATGAGATGGTTGAATTAGTGAAAGAGAATATAGAAAAAGGGGGAACGATGCCAGGTATATTACCGGATCCTTCAAATCCGTTACAATGGGGATTTAATGGAGAAACTTATGCTAATACGGATTGGATGGATGTATATTATAAAGATTGGGCTTTTCAAAACAGTCATGATGTATCTGTCTCTGGGGCTATGGAGAAATCTAATTATTATGCAGGTTTAGGATATACTTCGCAAGATGGGCAGTTAAATTTCTTTGATGAGAATTATAAAAGGTACAATGTTACGGTGAATAATAGTACTCAGCTGACAAAATGGTTGAAGTTTAAATTAAATTCGAAATTTGCATATAGTAAAAAAGTTGTTCCTGTAGGATATGGAGGTGATGATCGTACAGTAAATTATCATATGATGGCACGTGCTTATCCGACGCAGCCAGTATATGATCCCAATGGTAATTTTACAGAATCAAATAGTGTTGCACAAATTTTGGCCGAAGGTGGATCTGAGAAAGAATCAACCACAACTGTCTATATTACTCCAAGTTTTGAAATAAATGTATTAGATGGTTTAAAAATCAATGGCGATTTTACCTATAATTATGTAGGTTCGGATCGTGATACTCATTTTGCCAAAGTCAATGTTGGGAATGTAGATGGGACAACAACACACTTGCATCATGCGAATAACTTTAATAAAATAGAAGAGGAACAATCATCTGTAACATATACTACTGGTAATATATATGCTAGTTATGCAAAAGATTTTAATAAACATCATATTGATGCATTAGTAGGTGGACAGATAGAATATAATAGTACGAAAAATTTAATAGGTTCTAAACGTGATTTAATAACAGATGAAGTTCCATCTATTGGCACAGCAACTGGTTTGACTGATTTAAGAGATGAAATGTCAGAATGGTCTACATTAGGAAGCTTTATTCGATTAAATTATTCATTTGATGATCGCTATATGCTTTCTTTTAATGGTCGATACGATGGGTCCTCACGGTTTAGATCTGGGAAGCAATGGGGATTTTTCCCCTCTTTCTCAGGTGCATATAATATGCATAGAGAAAAATTTTGGGAACCTATAGCTCCTTATGTTAATACGTTTAAACTACGAGCTTCTTACGGTACTTTAGGAAATCAGGAAGTTCCTAATTATTTATTTTATGAAACGATCCCAGTAAAAACGAATCTAGCTTATATTATCAATGGGGCAAGACCTATTTATACACAAACTCCAGATTTAGTAAGTTGGAATTTAACTTGGGAAGAATCTCGTACATTGAATGTTGGGGGAGATATTTCATTTTTGGATAATCGTTTGTCTGGAAGTTTTGACTGGTATACACGTGAAACTGTTAATATGTTCGGACCCGCAGAAGCACTTCCTGCTGTGTTAGGAAAAGATGTTCCTAAAATGAATAATGCTTCGTTGAGGACAACTGGTATTGAATTAAGTTTAACATGGAAACAACATGTAAATGATGATTTCAGTTACTCAATAACTGGTACTCTATCGGATAATCAGACTGAAGTAACAAAATATAATAACCCGACTAAAATTATCTCAAATAGTACTTATTATGAGGGACAAAAATTAGGAGATATATGGGGATATGTGACAGATGGATTCTTTACTAGTGCTGAAGATGTTAAAAACTCACCGAATCAATCGGCTATCTACGCAACATGGAATCCGGGTGATATGAAATATAAGGATTTGAATGGAGATAATAAAATTGACTGGGGTGACAATACAGCTGTAAATCCAGGAGATAAAAAAGTGATAGGAAATAATACCCCTCGATTCTTGTATGGCTTGTCTTTTTCAGGTGTGTATAAAGATTTTGACTTTAATATATTTTTCCAAGGTGTAGGAAAACGAGATGTATTCATTGGTTCAATGACCTACTTTGGTTTTCAAGGGAATAAATATTTTGACAATGTTCATGAACACAATATGGATTATTGGACAGAAGATAATCAGGATGCTTTCTTTGCTCGTCCTTATGCTACGGCTGAGGTAGATAAGAACCAACAGGTTCAATCCCGTTTTATCCAAAATGGAGCTTATTTAAGATTGAAGAATTTACAGATAGGTTATACATTACCTAAACACATTTTACAGAATGTTGGAATAGATCGGCTTCGATTTTACTTTAGCGGGGAAAACTTATTGACCTTTACAAAGCTTATGGATGGTATTGATCCGGAAACAACAGGAGGAAATTGGGGGGATGGTAAATCGTATCCTATGTCTTTAGTTTGTTCATTTGGTGTAAATGTTTCATTTTAATAGGAGTTTAAAAGTATGAAGAATAAAATAAGTGTTTGTTTATTATTCATTGCAACACTGTGTGTAAGTTGTGATTCTTTTTTAGAGAGGGAACCATTGGATAAAATTAGTAGTGATGTTTATTTTAAAACTTCGAAGGATTTGGAGTTGTATGTGAATCAATTTTATGAGAAGTTTCCAGGATTTGGGGGATACGGTATTGGTTATTTTGGTGAGGATAAGAATAGTGATAATCTAATATATGAGGATTATGATGTTCGTTTAGCTGGTTATAAAACAGTTCCTGGGAATGCTAGTGATGCAGGATGGAGTTGGGGGGATATTCGTTCCGTTAATTATATGTTAGCTAATT